>TARA_Y100000385_G_scaffold33007_2_pt1 | contig 52233 bp, 45 predicted proteins | sample TARA_Y100000385 | Tara Oceans TARA_Y100000385 (sample SAMEA2620980) | marine metagenome | biome: marine biome (ENVO:00000447); feature: surface water layer (ENVO:00002042); material: "saline water (ENVO:00002010), including plankton (ENVO:xxxxxxxx)" | depth 5 m
GAATATCCAGGTTGTGGTCTTGCTGCGCGGTGTTGTATAATTTAGCGCCCCTTAAGGCTTCTGCTTTATGCAAAATTGGTGACAAATCTATTCCAGACGCTTTATAATGATCAATTGCTTTGTTGCGGTTTAGTTTTTGAACCTGCCCCACCATTTCGTTAACCGTTTTAAACCCTAACTGAGCCATAATTTCACGTAATTCTTGAGCCACGAAATACATATAATTAACAACATGTTCTGGCTTGCCTTTAAATTTTTTGCGCAATTCTGGGTTTTGAGTCGCAATCCCAACAGGGCAAGTATTCAAATGACATACCCGCATCATAATACAGCCAGACGCTACCAAAGGTGCGGTTGCAAAACCAAACTCTTCCGCGCCTAATAGGCAGGCAATGGCTACATCACGACCTGTCTTGAGCTGACCATCACACTCCAATACAACTCGATTTCTTAAATTGTTCATGACCAGCGTTTGCTGAGCTTCTGCAATTCCCAACTCCCAAGGCAGTCCACAGTGCTTGAGAGAGGTCAGGGGGGACGCCCCTGTCCCGCCATCAAAACCAGATATTAAAATAACATCTGCTTTGGCTTTGGCAACTCCTGCAGCCACAGTTCCTACACCAATTTCGGATACTAATTTCACATTAATACGGGCCGCTCTATTGGCCGATTTGACATCATATATTAATTGTGAAAGGTCTTCAATTGAATAAATATCATGGTGAGGAGGCGGGGAAATTAAGCCTACATAGGGGGTTGAGTTTCTTGTTTTTGCAATTTCCGCATTAACCTTAGGTCCGGGCAATTGCCCGCCCTCACCAGGCTTGGCTCCTTGGGCAATTTTTATTTGAATTTCATTAGCACTTGTAAGGTAGTTTGAGGTAACTCCAAATCGGCCTGATGCTACTTGTTTAATCGCTGAATTTCTCCAATCTCCTTGTGGGTTTTTATAAAATCTATTTTCATCTTCTCCACCTTCACCAGAATTACTTTTTCCACCAATCCTGTTCATGGCAACCGCTAAATTTTCGTGCGCTTCTTTACTGATAGACCCGTAAGACATAGCGCCGGTCTTGAAGCGTTTAACGATTTCTGTCCAAGGCTCCACCTCGTCAATTGATATGGGATCAAATTGATCAAACTCAAAAAGACCTCTTATGGTCATTAAGCGCTCCGATTGATCATTAACAAGTTCTGAATATTCTTTAAAAGTACCTGCTCTGTTGGTTCGGACAGACTCTTGAAGTTTAGCCACAGTAAGTGGATTAAACATATGCTTTTCCTGTCCGCGCCGCCATCTGTATTCACCTCCAATTTCTATCTTTGGTTCGATATTTAGATTAAATGCCTTTTTGTGACGCTTTGAAATTTCTTGCTCAATTTCCCTAAGTCCAATACCCTGAATTCGCGTAGGTGTATTTGGAAAATATTTTTCAACGGTGTTAGAGTTTATTCCAACACACTCAAACAACTGAGAACCACGGTATGAGTTTAGGGTAGAAATCCCAATCTTATTCATGACCTTCAAAATTCCTTTTCCTATTGCTTTGTTGTAGTTTTTAATCGCCCTTAGGTATTCTAATTCGGGTATTTCAGATTCATTTATTTGATTTTCTACAATCTCATTAACGATATACGGATTTACTGCGCTGGCACCAAACCCAAACAATAAGGCAAAATGGTGAACCTCTCTTGGTTCTGCAGATTCAATGATTAAGCTCGTACGCGAACGCTTGTTGAGCTTGTGAAGGGCGTGATTTACATAGGAACACGCTAGTAGTGCTGGAATAGGAGCATGGTTTTCGTCAACAAACCTATCCGATAAAATAATGATGTTTGCCCCCTCATCGATCGCTTTAGACGCCTTATTCACTAAATTATCAAGAGCGACTTCTAGTTCGTTTAAGCCGCGCTTAACCTTATATAACATAGAAATAGATTCTACTTTAAAATTAGGGTTTGTATCGAAATTCCTGATTTTATCTAAATCGTGTTTTGAAATAACTGGGTTTTGGATTTTTAATTTTTTACAGGCCTCAGAATTACAGTCAAAAATATTGGTGTCACTTCCAAGGGTTAGGCTAATATCGGTAATTAGCTCTTCCCTTATTCCATCTAGTGGTGGATTGGTGACTTGAGCAAATATTTGTTTGAAATAGTTATAAATCAATTGAGGTCTCTCAGATAAAACAGCTATTGGTGTGTCACTTCCCATGGAACCGATGGGCTCCTTGCCAATTTGAGCCATCGGACGAATAATCGTATTGAGATCTTCTTTGGTGTATCCAAAAACAACCTCTCTTTTACTTAATTCAATCTCATTGTGTAAAATAGGCCCTTTTTTTGCGGAGATGTCCTTAAGATGAACTAGGTTTTCATTAAGCCATTTTCTGTAAGGCTGTTTAGCGGCAATGCTTTCCTTTATTTCTTCGTCATTGACTATTCGACCCTCATTCATATCTACCAAAAACATTTTGCCTGGCTCCAAACGTCCGTGGAACTCTACAGCTTCAGGCGCAATATCCACAACACCTGTTTCTGAAGACATAATAACGTTTCCGTCTTTGGTAACTGTGTACCTTGAAGGTCTTAATCCATTTCTGTCAAGTACTGCTCCAATGAAATTTCCATCCGTAAAAGGAATGGACGCCGGACCGTCCCAAGGCTCCATTTGGCAAGAGTTGTATTCGTAGAATGCTTTCTTAGAATCAGACATATCTGGATTCTTTTCCCAGGCTTCAGGCACCAACATCATCATAACTTCTGGAAGCGAACGCCCCGTCATTAATAGTAATTCAACCGCCATGTCTAAGGTTGCTGAATCTGACTTCCCTTTAAGGATTGTCGGTATAATTTTTTTAATGTCATCGCCAAAGGCATCGCTTTTTATTATTTCTTCCCTAGAGAACATCCGAGACACATTGCCTCTAAGTGTGTTAATTTCTCCATTATGGCAAATGTATCTAAAAGGCTGAGCCAAGTCCCATGTTGGAAAAGTGTTGGTGGAAAAACGTTGGTGTACTAAAGCAAGGCGTGTGTCTAGTGCAGGGTTAAAAAGATCTAAATAATATTCATTGATATGCTCTGGCATCAATAAGCCTTTAAAAATAATGATTTTAGTAGAAAGGCTAGGAAGGTAAAAGTATTTTGACTCTGATAGTTTGGAGTCGTATATAGTGTGCTCCGCGATTTTACGCGCGGCAAATAATTTTAAATTAAAATCAAACGCTGTTTGTTTGGGATCAGATTTACTAATAAATATCTGTCTAACAAGTGGCTCGGTTTTTTTAGCGATCTCGCCTAAAATAGCACTGTTAACAGGGACGTCCCTCCAGCCCAGGATGTTAAGGCCTTGTTTTTTTATTTCTGTTTCAAAAACCTCAATACAGTACGTTCTCTGGTTTTCTTTTTTTGGTAAAAACACATTACTAACAGCATACTGGCCTGCCTCAGGCAGCTCAAACTCACAAAATGCTTTAAAAAATTTGTGGGGAATGTCAATTAAAATTCCTGCACCATCCCCTGTAACGCCGTCAGAACTTACAGCGCCCCTGTGCTCCAGCTTTACTAATATCTCTAATGCTTTGTGAATAATGTCATTAGAGCGCTTCCCTGTCAAACTACATATAAATCCCGCGCCACAGTTGTCGTGTTCAAATTCGGGTAAATAAAGGCCTTGTTTTTTTAACATGCTTAAAATTATTTGCGGTTTTAAACCATAATTGAAGATGTAATATACTCCCAATAAGTCGATATATAAAAAAGGATTGCTACTTTTTCGAATTTCCGATTTTCAATTGCCATTTATGCGTTTTGAACAATATATATTAGGATAGATTGTCAAATAATCAATCAAAAACTGAGGGAGTTTCTTTTTTTAGCCTAGTACGGACTAAAAAACACCGCCAAAGCACAATTTTGAAAAATCAAAATATTGAAATATTAAAAATTGTATATAAAAAACATAATAACCTAAATTTTAGGGGGTATAAATTAAAAATAGTATAAAAATAGTCAACCACCCCTATTTTATTTGGGGTGTATTGATAAATATTATAGTTTTGAGCCCAATAACTAAAAATATTAACTATTAAATTTAAAATTATGAAAAAAATTATTTTATGTACTGTGGCCTTTGTTGGAGCATTAACATTAAACGCACAGGACGACGCTCCCAAACTAACCGTTTCGGGAACAGTTGATACTTATTACCAAACATACCTAACAGCTCCAGACGATATCGCTGTTCCTTTCGGCACTTCTTTTGCAGATGAAGCTGGGTTTTCTTTAGGAATGGCTAATGCAATTCTTAGCTATGATGGTGAAAAGACAGGAGTGGTTGCCGACCTTGTATATGGCCCAAGAGGAGATTCTGCTGCAGGCGGATATAACCTTAACCAATTGTATGCCTACTGGAATGTGTCTGAATCTACTACATTAACAATGGGGCGATTTAACACTTACCTAGGTTATGAGGTTATTTCTCCTACAGGAAATTTCAACTATAGCACGTCTTATTTATTTTCAAACGGTCCTTTTTCACATGTTGGATTAAAGGCTGATTTCGCCTTAGGAGAAGACTTCAGCTTGATGTTGGCTGTAATGAATCCTACAGACACAAATAACAATGCTACCGGAGACTATGGCTTAGGCGCTCAGTTGGGATACGCAGGACAGTATTTAAACCTCTACTATGACAATGATTCTGTATTAGGTTTTGAAATTGACTATACAGGTGGGTTTGATTTATCTGAGTCTTTTTTCTTAGGAATCAATGGTGCATACCAAGTGAAAGATGATGCTGGTTTTTACGGAGCAGCACTTTACCCACAACTAACAACATCTGATTCTTTTTCTATAGGATTAAGAGGAGAGCTTTTTGGATACCATGCTAAAGATGTCGATGATTTGCCTAGTGTTTTTGCTGCAACGCTAACAGGAAGCTACACCGTTGACAATTTAACAATAAAGCCGGAAATTAGATTAGACTCTTGGGCTGATGTAGATGGTTCAGAACCTTACGTAGACAACGACGGAATGGCTTCTGACTCTTTAGCTGCATTTACAGTTGCCGCGATTTATTCATTCTAGAACCCAACTCTAAATATCTAATATATGTTAAATACATTAATCACAAACATTCCATTGTTTTTCCAAGACACCGCTTTAGTTGAAGGAGATATGGGAATGTTATGGATGCTATTATCAGGGATTCTAGTATTCTTTATGCAGGCCGGTTTTACTTTGGTAGAATCAGGAATGACACGCTCAAAAAACGCAGTTAATATTGCGATGAAAAACTTACTCGATATCTGTGTTGGTTCACTTACCTACTGGTTCGTCGGGTATTCTTTAATGTACGGAGACACCAGCAATGGTTGGTTCTTCTGGTCTGGATTGATTCAAGGCGATGGTGCTGATTTATTTTTCCAAACGATGTTTGCTGCTACAGCTGCTACAATTGTTTCTGGGGCTATTGCAGGGCGAACAAAGTACTCTACCTATGCAATTTTTACAATCGTTATGACCGCCCTTATTTATCCAATTGCAGGAGGATGGCAATGGCAAGGTTCGGGTTGGTTAACCGAAGCTGGTTTTATTGACTTCGCTGGATCTTCAATTGTACACGGAGTTGGTGGTTTTGCTGCCTTAGTTGCTGCTTATATGGTAGGTCCGCGTATTGGAAAATATGTAGATGGAAAAGTAGTCCCTATCCCTGGTCACAACCAAATATTAGCAACCCTAGGGGTGTTTATACTATGGTTAGGATGGTTTGGGTTTAATGGTGGCTCTCAATTAGCGTGGGGAGGCGATGACGCTATTGGCGCTTCTGCAGTTGTGGTTGTTACCAACCTTGCTGCTGCTGCAGGTGCCGTTGGCGCCTTAATAACGACTTGGATTTGGTACGGAAAACCTCATTTGGCGCAAACACTTAACGGGGCTTTAGCTGGGTTGGTAAGTATTACTGCTGGCTGTGGAAACATGTCAGAAGGCGGGGCGGTATTAGCAGGTCTTATCGGAGGTGTTATTGTTGTATTCTCTATAGAGTTTATCGAAAAGAAACTTAAAATTGATGATGCAATTGGAGCCGCTTCAGTACATGGAGTCGCTGGGTTCTGGGGAACCATTGTTATTGGTCTCTGGGGTGTAAGCGGATCAGATCCAATCGGCTTATTCAACGGGGGCGGAACAGAGCAAATCATTGCACAGCTTAAAGGCGCCGCTGCTTATATGGTTTGGGCTGTTGTATTATCTTTTGTAGTCTTCGGAGCGCTAAAAGCTACTATTGGATTACGAGTAACTGAAGAAGAAGAAATTGCTGGATTAGACGTTTCTGAGCATGGCTCAATAGCGTATCCAGGGAAAAGAGAAAGAGGTCAAGACAACTAATTTTAATAGTCTATTTAGCATCGAAATGCTTCAAAAAAATTAAAAATAAGTTTGTGATTTTTAGTTTGTGTTAAAAACCTTAGAGGTTCGCCTCTAAGGTTTTTTGTTATTTGATTAAATTAACTAAAGTACCTTTAAAATAAACAGGGTAATTTTATTGAATTCATAAAAAAAACATCAATACCCCTAAAAAATTAGGGGTATTGATGTTTTTAATTACTTTTGGAAAGAATCTAAACTTATAATAAATGAAAAAAGTTGAAGCAATCATCAGAAAATCTAAGTTTTCTAGCGTAAAAAAAGCACTGCACCTAGTTGGTGTAAACTTCTTCTCTTATTGGGACGTTACGGGCCTGGGAAATGAAAAGGAAGGCCACGTATACAGAGGGGTTTCTTACAGCACTAGCGATATTCAAAGGCGCTATCTGTCAATTGTTGTTAATGATGATTTTGAAGAAGTCACTGTTAAAACTATACTTGATGCCGCATCCACTGGTGAGGTTGGGGACGGAAAAGTATTTGTATCACAAATAGAAGAAGTATATAGAATTAGAACCGGCGAAAAAGGCGGCAACACATTAAAATAACAACCATGGAACTACTAACAACAAATAACGTATGGATGATGGTCTGTACGGCACTCGTTTTCTTTATGCACACTGGGTTTGCATTTCTAGAAATCGGTCTCACACGACAAAAAAACACCATTAACATATTATTTAAAAACATCTTTATCATTACCGTAGGGCTTCTGCTCTACTATATTGTAGGCTTTAACCTAATGTATCCAGGAGACTTTAATGGATTTATTGGGTCAATCGTGCCGGGCATTAGCCCGCCAGAAAATGGAATGACCGCCGATTACGCAGATGGCGGCTATACTTGGTGGACAGACTTTCTGTTCCAGGGCATGTTTGCAGCCACCGCCGCAACAATTGTTTCTGGCGCAGTCGCAGAGCGTATGAAAATTGGCGCTTTTATGGTCTTTACGGTTGTTTATGTAGGCTTTGTCTATCCTATTGCGGGCTCTTGGCAATGGGGAGGTGGTTTTTTATATTCTTTTTCCTTTGGAGACGCGGAAGGGTTTTATGACTTTGCGGGCTCAACATTAGTACACTCTGTAGGAGGCTGGGCTGCTTTAGTTACTGTTTGGTTGCTTGGAGCGCGAATCGGAAAGTTTAAAGACGGTAAGCCACAAGCGATACCAGGACATAACATCCCGCTCGCAACTGCTGGTGTTCTTGTTTTATGGTTAGGATGGTTTGGGTTTAACGGAGGCTCTGTCCTTTCTGCCAACCCAGAAGCAACTTCTTTAACCTTAGTGACGACCTGTTTGGCTGCTGCTGCCGGTGGCGTTATAGCCATGATCTCCTCTACCGTTTTATATAAAAACCTAGACCTCACCATGTTTCTCAATGGAATTTTAGGGGGTCTTGTAGGGATTACTGCAGGAGCAGACCAGATGAGCCCAGAAGACGCCATTCTAATTGGGGCCATTGCTGGCGCATTGATCGTTTTTGCGGTTAGTTTGGTGGATAGGATCAAACTAGATGATCCAGTAGGTGCTATTGCTGTTCACCTTATTTGTGGAGTTTGGGGAACACTAGCCGTTGGAATCTTTGGCGCAAAGGCTGGGTTTGATCAATTTGTCATTCAAATTGTTGGTGTAGGCTCTTATGCGGTGTTTTGTATTGTCACTTCCTTTATTATTATCTATACTTTAAAGAAAACAATAGGAATTAGAGTGTCGGAAAAGGAAGAGCTAGAAGGCCTTGACTCCCACGAACATGGAATGGACGCCTATTCCGATTTTAGGTTAAATGAGCATTAACACTTTTTGTTAGTCAAAAAACCTCAAAACTAGTTTTGAGGTTTTTTTATGGCTTTTTATGCAGAATTTCGACTGGCATTAATATTTCCAAATAAAGAACGAGTGACAATTTTCTCATACACTTCTATTTGGGCCTGGTCTACAGGGCTTTCTTTTTCAAGCTCCTGAATTTTCTTTAGCGCATATTGCTGAATCGTTAACAAAGGCAGCACAATGGACTCCCTAACCGAAATAGAGGCTTTTCCAGCGGGCTCTTTTTGCATTAGTTCAGTATAGCCCGTTAGCTTTAACAGCAGGCGTTTAGTGGTTTGGTATTCAGAATATATCAGCGTCCAAAACGCCCCATACTCAGGGTCTTCAGACATGTATTTTGTAAGGTCAAAGAAGGACTTAGACAGTGACATCATACTGTTTTCTATAAGTGTTTTGAAAAAATCTGAGGTTTTAAATAGTTGTTGCGCTTTTTCAAACTCCCCAATGTCTTCATAATGCTTTAGTGCGGTTCCAACGCCAAAAAATCCAGGTACATTTTGCTTTAATTGACTCCAAGAGCCAACAAAAGGAATCGCCCTTAAATCTTCAAAAACCAACCCTTCAGCTTTTCCACGCTTAGAGGGGCGGCTTCCTATATTTGTTTTGGCATAAAACTTAAGCGTACTCATATGCTCTAAATAGGGGATGAACTTCGGGTGGGCCTTGAAGTTCACATAGGCATCATAACTAAGTTGTGACAAATGAGCCATTACCACTCTATTTTCAGGCGTCATTCTCAAGTCTTTATCGCTTAAACTGTTGTGTATTCCAGAACTAATTAGCTGTTCTAAGTTATATTGAGAGGAGTCTAAGGTTCCAAAGTTAGAGCTTATGGTTTGCCCTTGGATCGTTAGCTGTACCTCTTTATCTTCAATTGTTGGTCCAAGGGATGCATAAAAATTATGTGTTTTCCCACCACCTCTTGCAGGTGGACCCCCTCTGCCGTCAAAGAAAATAACGGTAATACCATATTTTCTAGACATGGCTGTCAATAACTCCTTCGCTTGGTAGATGGCCCAGTTAGCCATTAAATAGCCTCCATCCTTAGTCCCATCACTGAAGCCCAGCATAATCGTTTGTCTATTGCCACGCGCCTTTAAGTGTGCAGCATAATTGCGGTTGGTATACAAGTCCTCCATTACGGAAGGTGCGTTTTGTAAATCTGTAATTGTTTCAAACAGCGGTGCAATATCAACTGTTAAATTATCTTGAAAAGCGGCTAATTTTAGCATGGCATACAATTGCATGACATTAAGTGTTGTTTGGTTGTTGCTTATAATGTAGCGGTTGGCGGCCTTTTCTCCATTCGTCTCCTGAATGGATTTGAGAGCCTGCATTGTTTTTAGGGCTTTTAGTGTTTCTTTATCAGAAATAAGGGCCATGTCTAATTTTCCTTTAATTTTAGACAATACTGCAATTTGTTTGCCCTCAGGAAGCGCGTGGTAGTTTGATGGGAAAATAGAGCTTCTGCTGTCAATCAGTGCATTGACCATCTCATTAAAAACCTTTGCGTGGGCGCGACTGTCTTGGCGAATATCTAAGGTTGAAAAATGAAATCCAAATAAGTGAATTTTATTTAGAAGACTGTTCACTTCCGAGGCATAAAGCGATTGATGTTCTTGAACGATTATTTCCTTTAACGCTTTTAGCTCAGACACTAGATTTTCTAAGTTTAAATCTGTCTTTTTCCCCGTAATCAACTTGTACATGTCGGCCTCTAGCGTATTAACGCGATCTTCAACCCCTGCAAATGATAATTTCCGTTTTAACTGCCTTAGGTCGCGGTGATAGTTTTTTATTATCGTTTCTCGCAGTCTAGCCGCCACCTTTAGGGTGATCTCTGGCGTTACAAAGGGGTTTCCGTCTCTGTCGCCTCCAGGCCAAAAACCTATATTTATGATGTCATTTTGAATGTGCTCTCCGTCAAATATATTTTGCTGTATATAGTCATAGACCGTTCCAAAAGACTGATAAAATACATTTTCTAAATACCATATAAGACTCACAGCCTCGTCGTAGGGAGATGGCTTTTTGTGCTTAAAAAAGGGCGTTTTTCCTAGCTGTGCAAGAAGTTCATGTATTCTTATTAAATCATTTGCTTTGATTGCTTCTGTTAAGTCTGTAATAATTCCCAGTACTGATCCTGGGTAAAATTGTGTTGGATGTGCTGTTAATACAATGCGGACTTTAAATTCTTGCAAGTACTTTTTAAGCACCTGTAGTTTGTTTTCGGAGCTAGCAGTTTCTTTTAAACTTCGCAAGGTTCCTATACCTTCCATGTTGTTAACCACAGGAAAAGCTGCGTCCTCGATCGCATCAAACAAAACCACTTGCCTTTCAATGTATTGAATAAAACGGAAGAGCAAGTTAATTTGGCTTTTAGAAGACCGCCTTGCTTGGTATTTTTTAAAAAATAACTCTACAATCGCTGTTGGGTTTTCGTTTTTAGAAAAGCCTTTTTGACAGGTCTCAAAAAAAAGAGGAAGCAAAGCTCCTGTTTTAGTAATCGTGTCAAAAGGAAGTGTCATAAATATACTATTGTATATTTGGTATTTTGACAAAACATTCTGCTTAAACCTAGTGATTTTTGGTTGTGTAGACATTTATTAAAACATTAAATTACTTGCAAAATTACTAAAGCGCCTTTAGACTTAAGGTATAATGATTGAATTTTTGCGAATTTTATCATAATGTCATCCTTCTTAAGATAAAAATTTAACAAACAATTGAAATTCTTCAACATCCTATAGCTTGAAAAGACAATCCGGTTCTTGAAGAGTGTTTAAGGATAGTTTATTTTGCGAATTGGTAAATCGTTTGACTTAATGTAAATTTAGGATCTCTAAAAAGCATCTATTTAAATTATGATTGAGATCGAGCGTAAATTTTTAGTAAGGTCAAGCGATTATCGTGAAAAAGCTTCAAAAAAATCTTCTATTACTCAAGGCTATCTCAGTAGCCACCCCCAGCGGTCTGTAAGAATTAGAATAAGTGATCAAGCGGGATGGATAACGGTTAAAGGAAAGAGTAAAAATGGCGGTCTTAGTCGATTTGAATGGGAAAAAGAAATTTCTAAAACTGATGCTAAAGCGCTTCTAAACTTATGTGAAGATACTATTATTAGCAAAACGCGTTATGAGCTTATATTCGAGGGGCATCTATTTGAAGTTGATGAGTTTGAGGCGGCAAATGCAGGGCTGGTAATTGCAGAAATTGAGTTAGATTCAGAAAATGAAGCGTTCTCAAGGCCGGACTGGTTGGGCCGTGAAGTCACTGGAGATCCAAGGTATTATAATTCAAAGCTGAGTCGCCACCCATTCTCTAGCTGGAGTTGATTGATAAATTGTCAGAAAAACGGCATTAAAATTATTATATTCGCAACATAAATAGACTCATAAAACTACAAAATGAATACAAACTCTACTGATTTTAAAATTCAAGAAGCTCTAGATGCTCTTGGTGTTAAAGATATAAACTTAGGAACCTCATCCGGTTCTAATAACTTTGCTAACGGCCCTCAAATTGACAGTTTTTCGCCTGTAGACGGAAAGAGAATTGGGTCTGTGGTTTGTAGCTCTAAAGAAGACTATGAGGCTGTAATGGCCACTGCAGTAAAGGCTTTTCCTGTTTGGCGTAGCATCCCTGCCCCTCAAAGAGGCGAAGTGGTTCGACAGTTTGGAAATAAACTAAGAGACCTGAAGGAGCCCTTAGGCAAGCTGGTGTCTTATGAAATGGGGAAGTCCTTACAGGAAGGCTACGGAGAAGTCCAAGAAATGGTAGACATCTGTGATTTTGCCGTTGGATTATCGAGACAATTAAATGGACAAACCATTCCCTCAGAACGTCCTGGACATGTAATGAGAGAACAGTGGCACCCCATTGGTATTGTTGGTATTATCTCTGCGTTTAATTTTCCGGTCGCTGTCTGGGCTTGGAATACGGCTTTGGCGTGGGTCTGTGGAGATGTCTGCGTTTGGAAAGGCTCTGAAAAAGCACCTTTATGCTCTATAGCCTGTCAGAACATTATTGCGGATATTTTAAGAAAAAACAATTTACCTGAAGGCATATCTTCTATCATTAATGGTGATTACAAGGTAGGTGAAATGATGACTCCTGATACTAGAGTTGCTTTAGTATCGGCCACAGGTTCTACAAGAATGGGGCGCATTGTGGGAACAACTGTCGCTCAACGTTTCGGGAAATCCTTACTAGAACTAGGCGGTAATAATGCCATTATTATCACACCAACAGCAGACTTGAAAGTAGTGGTGCCTGGGGCTGTTTTTGGAGCAGTGGGAACTTGTGGACAGCGCTGCACTTCCACGCGACGACTAATTATTCACGAATCTGTTTATGACACAGTAAAAGATGCGATCATTGGGGCTTATGGACAGTTAACCATTGGAAATCCTTTAGATGAAAAAAACCATATTGGCCCGCTAATAGATCAAGAGTCAGTAAGGACCTATTTGGCGGCTATTGAAAAGGCAAAGTCTGAAGGAGGAAAAGTATTGGTTGAAGGAGGTGTTTTGCAGGGAGAAGGCTATGAAAGCGGTTGCTATGTGAAGCCGGCAATTATCGAGGCTGAAAATCATTTTGAAATTGTACAACATGAAACTTTTGCGCCTATTTTGTATTTAATGAAATACGCTGGAGGTGTAGAAAACGCCATAGAGCAGCAAAATAGTGTAAAACAAGGGCTGTCTTCTGCTATTATGACAAATTCGCTGAAAGAAGCTGAAAAGTTTTTAGCATATGCGGGTTCTGACTGTGGAATAGCCAATGTAAACATTGGAACCTCTGGAGCAGAAATTGGGGGTGCTTTTGGCGGTGAAAAAGAAACAGGCGGCGGACGCGAGTCTGGAAGTGATGCTTGGAAAGTATATATGAGACGGCAAACAAATACTATCAATTATTCTGATGAATTGCCTTTGGCACAAGGGATTAAATTTGACTTATAAGATTAATAAGCAGCTCATTAGTAAAAGTCACTTCCCTTGGTCGTGACTTTTTTGTTTCCAAATCTGAAAGTATAGCTGTGTTTTAGGCCGCTAACTATACTTGACTTTTCTTAGAATTCGCATACTGTCTTTGTAAAGTGTATGAAGGGCTTCGCTGTGTGCATATAAAAGTGTTTTGGCGGCCTGAAGTTGTTTTAGTGCAGCTTCAACGCCGTTGAAATAACAAATCAAATAAATAGCTGGTACGTTTTTTAACTGTTTAAGCTGAGTGGCCGTTAGCTCTGCGCCCTGTTTTAGTTGATTTACTAGTGCGTTGTTCGCATTAAAAATATGATGCAAGACTTTTTCATCATATTGAGGGGGTTTAAAAAGTAGTTTTGAATCAATATTATAGGCGCCGTTGTTCTCAAAAGTAATCGTGGTTTCTTCTAGCTGTATATAGTTGTTTTGACCACTTAATCCAAGGTTTACGTATTCAATAATTTTAAAGGAGTCCGCGTCGTGAGAAATCTCAACAACATCCAAAATCGAGTAAAATATCCGAACTTGTTCGTTAATTAAGGCAATGTCTACTCGCGAATAAAAGGCTTGATTTTTAAGTGTCGTTTTTTTTCCGGACCAACACATGACAAAATAATCTTTAAACACTTTGTATTGAGGATTGTAGTCCTCTCTTGCCTTCATGAAATCAAATACACCGTCCAAGGTGTGTTCGATATTGTTTTGTGCATGTGCTTCAATTGCGGATACAATTTTTGAATTAAAGTCTGTTAGCTCTAAGTCAACACTTTTTGGAACGCTCATACTTCCTTCTCTAAAAAAAACAGAACCGCCATGGTATTTCCATATGTTTTTGCGAAGTGATGTGACCTCTTGCGCTTCCTTTGACCGGATTGTAACCAATCCGACTACTGTATCGTCGTTTAGATGTGGAAAGGGAATATTTTCATATTGAATTATTGGTGGATAGCTCAAATAGGCGTTAATTAGGTTTTGGATTTTACTGTCATCAAAAAAGTCGACTCCTTTAATATGATTGTATTGGTCATCGACTCCAACAACCATATATGAGTTGTTCTTGGGGTTGCTATTTGACAGTGCACAAACATGTTTTAAAAACTTAGCCTTTCCTTCTTTGGTTGCGATGTTTATTTGCAGTTTTTTATCATAAAAACTGCTTTCACCGTTGTGAGCAAGTAAGTTTTTGATAAGAAGTCGCTTGTTGATCATTTTAAAGACTAAACCTTATTAATTATAAACGCTAAAACTACCTAGTTTAAATTGGTATATTAAAGTTACTAAACAAAGAACGCAAGGTGCTTAAAATGAATTTAAGTTTTAACCATTTGTTAACAAGTTGAACGGAAATATTTTAACAAATTGCAATCTGTAACTTACTAAGCCGTATAATCGGTTGATAAAACAATACTATGGACGTAGATAATAACGCGATTGACATGCAGTCAATTAATGATAAAATTGAAAAAGAAAGTGCCTTTGTAGATTTACTCACTCTGGAAATGAATAAAGTAATTGTCGGTCAAAAACACATGATTGAACGCTTACTAATCGGGCTTTTAGGACAAGGTCATATTCTTTTAGAAGGAGTGCCAGGACTAGCTAAAACACTTGCGATTAACAGCTTGTCTCGGGCAGTAGCGGGAAGCTTTAGTAGAATTCAATTTACCCCCGATCTCTTACCGGCAGACGTTGTGGGAACCATGATTTACAACATAAAAGCAAATGATTTTACAATAAAAAAGGGACCTATTTTTGCAAACTTTGTACTGGCTGATGAAATTAATCGTGCACCTGCCAAGGTACAATCTGCTCTTTTAGAAGCAATGCAGGAAAAACAAGTTACAATTGGTGATGAAACGTTTGTTTTAGACAAACCCTTTCTTGTGATGGCCACTCAAAACCCAGTAGAGCAAGAAGGCACTTACCCACTTCCAGAAGCCCAAGTAGACCGCTTCATGTTGAAAACAATCATTGATTACCCAAAAATTGAAGACGAGCAGCTTATTGTTAGAGCCAATTTAAAAGGCGCCTTTGATAAAATAAACGCTGTGGTAAGCGTCAAACAAATTTTAAGTGCACAGGCTGCAGTTAGGGATGTTTATATGGATGAAAAAATAGAAAAATACATCTTAGACATTGTTTTTGCGACGCGCTACCCAGAAAAATACCGTCTTTTAGAACTAAAGCCTTTAATTTCCTTCGGTGCCTCACCAAGAGGGAGCATCAATCTTGCTACGGCAGCAAAATGTTATGCGTTTATAAAACGTCGTGGCTACGTAATACCAGAAGACGTTCGAGCGGTGGTCTATGATGTGCTTCGTCACCGTATCGGCATCACCTATGAAGCGGAAGCAGAAAACATAACTTCTGAAGACATTATCAGCAAGATTGTCAATATTATTGAGGTACCATAATGAGTGTTGAATGTACCGAATGATTTAAATAAAATCACCCTCTTCTCACTAATAGCATGCGCATCAAATGGACACCAAGGAATTACTAAAAAAAGTTAGGAAAATTGAGATCAAAACACGGCGGCTGTCCGACCATGTGTTTGGTGGAGAGTACCACTCAACCTTTAAGGGGCGTGGCATGACTTTTTCAGAAGTAAGACAGTACCAGTACGGAGATGATGTAAGAAACATTGACTGGAACGTTACTGCACGTTGTAATGAGCCGCATATTAAAGTGTTCGAGGAAGAACGCGAGCTGACATTAATGTTAATGGTCGATGTTTCTGGGTCAAAGCTCTTTGGAACTGAAGCGCAGTTTAAAAACGAAATTGTCACTGAAATTGCTGCAACGCTTGCGTTTTCAGCGACACAAAATAATGATAAGATTGGACTAATTTTATTTTCTGATGCAATCGAACTTTATATTCCGCCTAAGAAGGGACGCTCACATGTGCTTAGGATTATTCGGGAGTTAATAGAGTTTGAGCCAAAGAGCACAAAAACAAATATTGCGGAAGGATTAAAGTTTTTATCTAATGTGATGAAAAAAAAGGCGATTGTATTCCTGCTTTCTGACTTCATGGCTGATGGGTATCAACACAATCTAAAAATTGCATCTGGGAAACACGATATCACCGGTATAAGAGTGTATGATAAGTATGAGGAGAAAATTCCAAACCTAGGTATGGTTCAGCTTCAAGACCAGGAAACTGGTGTATCTTTTTTGGTCAATACGGCTTCAAAGTCCGTTCGCAAAAACTATGAAAAAAACTATAAAAACAAACTTTTTTACTTCTCTGATAGTTTTAAAAAGTCCGGAGCAGGCGCTCTTGACTGTAGGGTTGATGAAAGTTATGTAAAAAAATTATTGGGCTATTTCAAACAACGTGGATAAAAATTAAATGAGGCTGATTAAAAACATAAAAAAGTTTTCTATTCAAAGTGTTTTTTGGGGGGGGTGTTGTGCGCTCTTTTCATTGTCCGCTAACAGTCAAGTTTCTTCCAGCATAGATTCAACAGCTATAAAAATTGGCGAGGAGCTGCGTTACAGCATAAAAGTAGACACGGATACAACCGCTTTAGTGGTGTTTTCGGAAGCGCAGACATTTCAACCGCTTGAGATCATTAACAGCTACCCCATTGACACTATGAGAAAAGGGGCCTTTTGTAAGCTGACTAAAACCTACGGGCTTACCCAATTCGATTCGGGAGTTTACAACCTTCCGAGACAAAAGGTTTTGATTGGAGACAAAACCTATTATACCGATTCGCTAAAAGTTCAAGTAAATCCTGTTGCTATTGATACTACCAAACAAAAACTGTTTGACATCAAGCCGATTGTGGAAGTTCACAAAACACGTTCTATATCATGGCTTAATGGTGCGTTATTTTTACTAATATTTTTGCTTGTTGGGCTGGGACTATACTGGTTTTTTTGGAGAAAAAAACCACTAAGTGAAGCTGAAAAAATAGCAGCGCTACCGCCCTACGAACGCGCCAGACTCGCACTTGAAAAACTAGACGAAGAGCTGTATTTTAAAAACAAAGACGTTAAGACTTTTTACTCAGATCTGACTTTAATTTTAAGACAATACCTAGATGAAAAAGTGTATGACCAGTCGCTAGAAAGCACGACTGATGAGCTCGTGTTTCGTTTAAAAACGCTTCAAGATGCTAATCAAATTACTCTAAGCGCTAACACCATCAAAAATATTGAAATAATTTTGAAGCGCGCGGATCTCGTAAAATTTGCTAAATCTAAGCCCGACTTTGAATTAGCAAAACTAGATAAAGCTACGATTGGAGTTGAGATAGAGCAGGTGAAGAAGGGCTTGCCTGAACCCACTGAAGAGGAGTTGTTAAAAGACCTTGCTTACAAAGAAAAGGCTGAGCGCCAGAAAAAAAGAAGGAAATTTAAGCAACTTATCGTTGCTGGTTTTGCTGTTGGTTTTATGGTCGTCCTTGGTCTCATTATAAATTATGGCTTTACAGCCGTTAAAGACACGGTTCTTAGAAACCCTAGCAAAATTTTATTAGAGACTCCTGATTGGGTAACAAGTGAATATGGTGCGCCAGGGATTACGCTTTCGACTCCTGAAGTTTTAGAGCGGCTGCCCTCCAAACTCGCCGAAAATGGGAAGGAAAAGGTTAGAGTGGCAAGTTTTGTGTATGCAGGGGATGATACCCCCTTTGACATCAGTGTTAATAGTTCAACGTTTAGCCCTGAAGAAAAAGAAGGAGAAAACAAAGAAGAGGCTATTGACTTATTAAAGGTTGCTGATTTGGTTTTGGATCGCTTTGAAAAAGAAGGGGCTAAAAACATTGTTTCTAGAAGCGAACCATTTACCACTCCTAAAGCTCAAGAGGGGCTTAAAACCTTTGGAAGTGCTGAGTTTGTTGTAGATGGCAGCCTAACAAAAAGTGACTATATAATCCTCGGGTTTTCAACTCCTAAGGTTTTACAACAACTTGTCTTGAGGTGGAAAACTAATGATATTTATGCAAAACAGATTATGGACCGCATTTTAAATTCTATTGAACTCGTTAAGCTAATGGATAAAGAAAACTAATGTTTAAAGGAATCGATTTTACACAAAAAGAATTTTTCTGGTTACTATTAGTAGTGCCATTGTTGGTTTGCTGGTATGTTTTGAAAAACAAAAAACAAACAGCTCAATTGAGTATTTCAAGTGTTCAGGGTTTTCAAAAAAACTCCTTTTGGTCCAGCATTAAACACCTATTGTTTGGTCTAAGAATCGTTGCGATTGTACTTGTCGTCTCTGCGCTTGCGCGCCCACAAACAGTGGAGGTGTCCTCGAAAACAAAAACAACTCGAGGCGTTGATATTGTTATAGCAATTGATGTTTCAGCGAGTATGTTGGCAAAAGACCTTAGGCCAAACCGACTTGAAGCATTAAAAAACGTCGCTGCTGATTTTATCAAAGGCCGTCCTAACGACCGTATTGGTCTTGTAGAATACGCCGGTGAAAGCTATACCAAAACTCCCATTACAAGCGATAAAAGTATTGTATTACAGTCCTTAAAAAATATAAAATATAATACAATTATTACTGGAGGCACTGCCATTGGCATGGGGCTTGCTACTGCTGTAAATAGAATCAAGGACAGCAGGGCAAAAAGTAAAATTATTATTTTATTAACCGACGGCGTAAATAATGCAGGGTTTATTGAGCCTCAAACTGCCAGCGAACTTGCCCTAGAATATGGCATCAAAACGTACACGATTGGTCTTGGTACAAATGGCATGGCACTATCCCCTGTAGCGCTTAATAATGGTGTCTTTCAATACGGAAGAGTTCAGGTAGAGATCGACGAAGTGCTTTTAAAAGAAATTGCCGAAACTACAGGGGGTAAGTATTTTAGAGCCACCAACAACAGAAAACTCAAGGAAATCTACAAAGAAATTGATGCCCTTGAAAAAACAGAAGTAGAAGAGTTCAAGTTTTACAATTACGAAGAAAAGTTCAGGCCATTGGTTTTAATCGCTTTAGGATTAGTATTATTTGAGTTTTTATTAAGGTTAACCTTATTTAGAAGTTTTATTTAAATGTATCAATTAGAAGAAAAATTTTGGTTTTGGGTATTCTTTATCATTCCGTTGATGTTAGCGCTATTTTTATGGACTTTTTTCTGGAAAAAAAGAACCCAAAAGTCATTTGGGAATACGGCTGTTTTAAAACGGTTGAGCCCTGATGGATCCTTTTTTAAATCCTCTCTTAAGTTTGGGGTTGTTTGTTTTGCAGTTAGCGGCTTAATCATTGCCTTAGTAAATCCGAAAATTGGCACAAAACTTGAAAAAATTAAAAGGGAGGGTATTGATATTGTGTTTGCAATTGATGTTTCAAAGAGTATGCTGGCAGAAGATGTGGCGCCTAATCGCCTGGAGAAATCGAAGCAACTCGTCACACAAATAATTAATAACTTAGCTAGCGATCGAATTGGTATTATTGCATACGCCGGTAAAGCCTTTCCGCAACTTCCAATTACGACTGATTACGCATCGGCAAAAATGTTTTTACAAAGCATGAATACCGATATGCTTTCTTCGCAAGGAACAGCGATAGACGAGGCCATACAGTTGTCTCGAAATTATTTTGATGATGAAGAGCAAACTAATCGCATTTTAATTATCATTTCTGATGGTGAAGACCACAACGATATGAGTGTTGAGGTTGCTGAAACGGCTTCTGAAGAAGGTATAAAGATTTACACTATTGGTGTTGGAAATGAAAAAGGGGGGCCCATCCCTCTTAAAAAGAATGGCGTAGTTATGAGTTACAAAAAAGACCAAAATAACGAAACCGTAATCACACGATTAAATGAAGAAACACTAAGATTGATCGCAGAGGAGGCGAAAGGAGCTTATATTAACGGCAACAAGACGGCCGCTGTCGTAGAAAAAATACGAGCCGTTTTAAATTCCATGGAAAAAAAAGAATTTGAAGCGAAGGAGTTTGCAGAATACAAAGATCAGTTTCAGTGGTTTTTAGGAATCGGACTGTTTTTCTTAATTTTGGATGTGCTTTTTCTCGATCGTAAAACGGCCTGGCTTAAACGTCTCAACCTATTTAATGAGAACTTATGACTTTATTAAAAAACAAAACATCTGTTGTTGTTCCCAAACATAAAAAAAGTGTTTGGCTTAAGTGCTGTGGATTGCTTTTGCTTTCGTTTGTAGTTGTTTTCGCTAATGCTCAGGCCGATGACGCTCAGCTTTCTAAATCGAATAACTATATTTTTGAAGGGAATTCGTTAGTTGATGAAAATTTTATAGAAGCCGAGAAAAAATACCGCTTGGGTGTGTCCGCAAAAGAAAATAATGTAACAGGAGTCTACAACCTTGGCAATGCATACTACAGCTCCAAGCTTTATGACGAGGCAATGTTGAGGCATTTAGAAGCTATAAGCAATAGCAGCTCCAAATTAGAAAAACACAAGGCCTATCACAACATTGGAAATACTCTAATGCAACAAAAACGCTGTAAGGAGGCTGTTACAGCTTATAAAAATGCTCTAAGAAATGAGCCTTCTGATGATGAAAGCAGATATAATTTAGCCTTGGCTAAAGATTGCGCTAAAGAACAAGGCGATGGCGATGGTGACGCTGATGACGAGGATAGAGACAAGGATAAGGAAGAAAACAAAGAGGATAAGGAAAATAGTGAAGAAAAGAAGGATAAGGAAGAAAAAAACAAAGATAAAGGAGACGAGAACGAAGATAAAAAGGAAGGGAACGACAAGGATGACGAAAACGGAAAACCCAAAGATGATAAGGGAGACAAAAAAAACAAAGACCAAAAAAAAGATAAAGGAAATCCAAAACCTCAAGCTGGTAAAATGTCCCCTCAGCAAGTAAAAAACTTACTTGAAGCTATGAATAACGAAGAAAAAAAGGTGCAAGAAAAGATGAACGCTTCCAAAACAAAAGGAATAAAAATTAAAACAGAAAAAGACTGGTAGACATGAAACTAAAGCTGTTTGTAGTTGCAATTTTTGCGTCCACTTTTCTTTCGGCTCAGGTGTCCTTTGATGCAAAAGTTAGCAAAAGGCAGCTTGGTATCAATGAGCGTCTTCGGGTTGATTTTACAATGAATAAAGATGGAGATGATTTTGAGCCGCCGAGTTTTGAAGGCTTCACTGTAGTGGGTGGTCCTAGCCAATCTATAAACAACTCCTGGGTTAATGGGGTTCGATCATTTTCAAAAACCTACAGCTATTTTCTTGCTCCAAAAAAAAGAGGGGTGTTTGCTATTGGACAGGCTAAGATTAAAATTGATGAGGAAGTTTATAAAACTCCCCCGCTTGAGATAACTGTGAGCGCTGCTGTAGACAAGCCAAAAGACCCCAACGACCCCAACTATATTGCCTCAGAAAAAATACATCTAGTTGCCGAGGTGTCAAATGCTAATCCTTACCTAAACGAAGCTATAACCGTTGTATATAAGCTATATGTAGCAGAAAATATTGGGGTTAGAAACTGGAGAGAAATTGACAAACCAAGGTATGGAAATTTTTGGAGTCAAAACATTGAAGTCAAAGGCCTAAGTGCACAACAAGGGACCTACAAAGGCGAGGCATACCGGTATGTCGTCTTAAGGAAAACAGTATTATACCCTCAAAAAACCGGAAAGTTAAATATTGAGCCTTTGTCGCTTGACGTAACCATTGAAGTTCCCTCAAACAGGCGTGATGTATTTGGTCGCTCTTTTATGAGTACGGTTAATAGAACTATAGCCGCGGGAAACAGAACCATAAACGTAAAGGCTCTTCCGGAAAAAGACAAGCCGGAGAGTTTCTCTGGGGCCGTCGGGTCCTTTAGCTTTAAGTTAGCCACAAACAAAAAAGAGCTGAAAGCCTCAGAGGCCTTTGAGCTTAAGTTAGAGGTCGCAGGAAACGGCAATTTAAAACTGTTTAGGCTTCCCAAATTAGTTTTACCCTCTGCTTTAGAGGTTTATGAGCCCGAGTATTCCGAAAAGGTCACAACACCCCTTTCTGGAATGCAGGGTAAAATTAGCGATACTTATACGGTAGTGCCTAACGGCGCTGGGAGCTACCCTATACCCAGTGTTTCATTTTCTTATTTTGACCTTAAAACAAAGCGCTACAGGACACTAGCCTCGGAGCGGCTGGTGATATTAGTAGATGAAAGTCTGATGGGGACTGCTGCGACTGAGAGCAAATTGCCTGGCGTTATTTCTGAAAACAAAATCTCCTCAAATTCAAACAGGTTCCGATCCTTTAAAACAATGGCGGAATTTACAGCCATAAATTCTAAGCCTTTTTTCAAGTCTGTTCTTTTTTGGATGTTATTAGTTGGACCGTTTTTACTTATCCCTGTTTTTATGCTTGTTGTAAAAACCAGAAACACAAGAGCTTTAGATATTAATGGAAATAGGCTTAGAAAAGCAAATCGATTAGCTCGTAAATATTTAAGCGAGGCAAAAAAGTCCCTGGGCAAAAAAGAGCAGTTTTATAATGCCCTTGAACGTGCACTGCACAATTACTTAAAATCTAAACTACGCATTGAAACCAGCGAATTTAACAAGGAGAAAATAACTGAACTGTTAACAGAAAAAAAACTAGAAAGCACAACAATAAAAAAGTTTATCTCTATTTTAACTGCTTGTGAACTTGCGCGATATACGCCGCTGTCATCTGTCGACATGCAAAACGATTATGATAGAGCCGCTCAAGTAATTAACGCTTTAGACAAACAATTAAATTAAGACAATGAAGTATTTTATTATTTTTTGGTTTAGTTTTTATTTTGGGTTTTCACAAACTAATGCCGCATTTGAAAAGGCTAATCAGCTTTACAACTCTGGTGAATACCAGCAAGCAATAGCCGAGTATAAGGCTATATTGGAGGCCAATGAACACGCGGCAGGCCTGTATTACAATATTGCCAACTGTCACTACAGACTAAATGAAATTGCGTTGAGTATTTTTTATTATGAAAAAGCGCTTCTCCTTAAGCCTGATGACGAGGATATTATAACGAACCTGGGCTTTGCTCAAAAAATGACCGTTGACGCTATCCAAGAGGTTCCTGAAAATGGATTTTCAAAACTATTTAATCAAGTCTTAGACAGCACAAGCCTGGATGGCTGGGCGGTCAGGTGTGTTGGCTTGGGTTTTCTGTTTGTGTTCTTCTTTTTGTCTTACTACCTGTCTTTTTCTGAATCGAAAAAAAGGATATTTTTTGTCTCTAGTAGCGTGGTGATGATTTTTTTTATTGGCTCCTTGAGTGTCGTGTTTAAAAAAGACAGTCTTGATGCCTCGAAGCGTCCTGCTATTATTTTTGCAAAGGAAGTGGAAGCAAAATCAGAGCCCAACCTACGGGCTGAAACCTCTTTTACACTACATGAAGGGACAAAAGTTATGGTGATTGACAACTATAAAAACGATTGGTCAAAAATAAAACTTAAAAACGGGGAGACCGCTTGGATTGCAAATTCTGAACTCAGAACCCTTTAACCTTAATGATAATTAGTATTTTTACTACTTTTTTTAGCTTTTATTATATCTTTACATTTATTTTTTTAAAATGCGTGCCTCTAAGTTTCTTTCTTTAATTTTCTCGGTTTCTTTTCTGTTAATTCTAACAGGGCCAACACTCATGCTTTTAAAAGCGCAGAGTGAAGAGCATGCTATAATAGAGTTAATAGAAAATGAAACTGAAAACAAGGGTGGTGAAGACACCAGAGAGTTGTCTGAGCTTGATTTTGACAAAAACTACCTTTTGGAAGTGCAGTTCTTTAGCGCTTTCTCTCGGTTAATTTACGGGTTTTCAATGCGGAACTGTAAGGTTTTAGGGACAAAATATATATCCCCTCCTCCAGACTTAATTTAGATTGTTTTTTTATGTAAAATACTCAAAGCTGCTTGGCTTTGTAATCTCTAATTTAACTTTATTACCATGAAACAATTTTTTTCAAACATTAAAGGAGATGCCTTTGGAGGTATCACCGCAGGTGTTGTGGCGCTGCCATTAGCTTTAGCTTTTGGAGTGTCTTCTGGCCTAGGGCCGAGCGCAGGTCTTTACGGCGCTATATTTATTAGTTTTTTTGCTGCTCTCTTTGGGGGGACCAACACACAGATATCTGGCCCTACAGCGCCAATGACAGCTGTTAGTATGGTTGTAATCTCTGGAATTATAGCGGCCAATGATGGCGATGTAAATATCGCCTTACCCGCAATATTAACTGTCTTTATAATAGCAGGCCTCTCTCAAATAGGGCTTGGTGTTTTAGGATTAGGAAAATATATTAAATACATTCCTTATCCTGTAGTCTCTGGTTTTATGACCGCTATAGGAGTTATTATATTATTAACTCAAATTTTACCCTCGCTTGGTTACAGTGCTAAAGAGGATGTTGAATTTGTTAACCAGTTCAATGAACAGGCAAAAGAAGTCGTTCTTAAAAACATCTTGAAAGATGAAGTAGGGCAAGGAACCTTGGTTTTAAAAAATCTGGAGGACACTGTCGATAGAGCTTCTTTGATAACACAAGAAGACATTCTAAAGGAATCTAAAATACTCGCTTCTAAGGAGGCTTCCGGAACTGTCGGTGCATTGAAAGTCATGCCAAGAGCCCTTCAAAACATCAACTGGCTAGAGCTGTTGTTGGCCTTAGGAACCATTATTATTATTTATGGTTTCAAGCGCATCACAACGGCCGTCCCTAGCACTTTGGTAGCCTTGTTAGTAATGTCTGGGGCTGCCATTGGATTTGGATTAGACTACAAGCCTATTGAAGAAATTCCTAGCGGGTTGCCGGTTCCTCAGCTTGCTATTTTTACTCAATTTAAAATTTCAACTATCGCACCTTATATCTTTACAGGCTTTACACTTGCTTTGCTGGGCGCTATCGATTCACTGCTTACAAGTATTGTGGCGGATAATATGACTAAAACCAAACACAACCCAAATAAGGAACTTATTGGGCAAGGAATTGGTAACAGTATCGCCGCTGTTTTTGGCGGGATCCCTGGTGCTGGAGCAACCATAAGAACCGTTGTAAACATAAACTCTGGAGGAAAGACAAAGCTCTCAGGAATGATTGCTGGGGTAATGTTACTTTTCGTGTTGCTTGCATTGGGCCCTATTGCATCTAAAATTCCGACAGCTGTGCTTTCTGGGATCTTAATAACGGTAGGAATAGGGGTTATGGACTATAAGGGGTTAAAAGCAATTCCTGCGCTCCCTAGAGATCTTTACTTTGGTGCTATTAAAGTGAGTTCTGAAGTTTTAATCATGCTCGTTGTACTGTTATTGTCTACGTTTTGGGACCTCATCTTTGCGGTTGGTATCGGTTTAATTATTTCCTGCCTGATGTTTATGAAAAAAATTGGAGATTTGACTTCTGAATATTCGGGAGTAAAGCCTTTAAAAGAAGAACCCTGGTTAGATGAGATTACATTTCCTGAAAAGCTAAAAGAAACCGTGTTCGTTAAACACATTAAAGGCCCGCTATTTTTTGGATCTACTTCCGATTTTCAGCAGCTGTATAAACAAATTCCCGATACAGCAACAACCGTTATTTTGCGCTTGGGGAGAATGCAGTATATGGACCAATCGGGGCTGTACTCCATGGAAGACATGCTTCAAGAACTTCAAGCCAAAAATGTAGAAGTGCTCTTTGTAAAGTTGTTAAAACAGCCGCGATATATGATGGAGCGCATTGATATTATTCCAGATTTTATCCCTGAGACACATATTTACAAAAGCTTTAATGCGTGTATTAAAGGGATACTTGAGTCTAAAAGCTAAAGAGGTTGTAAGGGGTAAGGTGGCGTGGATAATTCCATTTCAGCCGACTCGTTAACAAAGCTTGGAAGAACCATTGGTGCCAGTGATTTGACTGGGGCATAAAGAACAGATGCCTCAATTTCAGCCTTAGAAACAAATGGAATTGTTTTGTTTAAGCTGCTAAAAATTAACAGTAAAACACTTACTATTAGTGCTATTTTTGTACCTCCAAAAAAAGCTCCTAGGAGTTTGTTTAACAAGCCTAAGGCTGCGAAATTTGCAAGCTTAGTAAGTGCTTTTCCGGCAAGAGAAATAACCAATACAATAACCACAAATGTAATTGCGAAAGCAGTAATGTTTGTGGTTTGTTCGCTCCAATCAAAGTTGTTTACTAAAATGTCTGAAGCATAATTACTGAAATGAACCGCCCCGTAGACCCCCAGAAGCAAGCCTAGTAGTGAGGTGACTTCAACAAAAAGACCTTTGAAAAGGCCTTTGACGACGCCGTAAAGAATAAGTGCTCCAATGATAATATCAATGACAGACATAGTGTGTAGTGTGTTTTAAAGAGCCCTTAATCTTCAGCTCGAAGATAAAGGCTGGGTTGCAATATTCTAACAAAAATGTTTCGTTTCTATTTTAATACACCCTAAATTTACAAAATAATTATGGCTCGAGACGAAGAACTTAAAATGCGGTGGGATGAAGTGGTGCAAAAACTATCTTCACAATTTGCTGATGGCGAAACTTTAGACTTAGATGGAATCATCTATCTTGTTGGTGTTCAAGAGCTTGGACAGCTTCACCGTCGCTTTAAAAAAGATGAAAAACTCAACCTAATGCACATTGCAATTTGTAGGCTTTTAGAGCCTTATGGCTATTATGTGTTTGACTATTTTGACGAAGAGGGCTGGCCTCATTACAAGATCAAAGAGGCTTTGCCAAATCTTAAAGCTGGCGAGCAAAGTATTTTAATGAAGGACGCCATTGTAAACTATTTTCTTGAGGGGGAGTTTATTCGTTAACTTTTGTTAAATTTGACTTTTATTTAATCATGATAGAACACATCCATAAACTCATAGAAGAAGCAGAGGCATTCAATGCAAAAACCTTAGAAGATGTTGAGTCTTTTCGAATTAAGTTTCTTGGAAAAAAAGGCCTTTTAACCAACTTGTTTGCAAGCTTTAAAGAAGTGCCTAATGAGCAAAAAAAAGAGTTTGGACAAGCAATTAACAAATTAAAAAGCGCTGCTCAGGAAAGGGTTAACGTTTTAAAACAGTCCTTGGGGAGTACAGCCAACGACAAGGCGTTATTTGGCGATTTGTCCCGACCGGGGGAGCCTTTTAATATTGGTGCACGCCACCCGATCTCTTTGGTTAAAAACCAAATCATAGATATCTTTTCTAGAATTGGGTTTAATGTGAGTGAAGGGCCAGAAATTGAAGATGATTGGCATAATTTTTCTGCTTTGAATTTGCCGGAACACCATCCTGCAAGAGATATGCAAGACACCTTTTTTATTCAAACAGACCCGGATATTTTATTGCGTACACACACTAGTTCCGTTCAAGTTCGATATATGGAAAACAACCAACCGCCTATTCGGACTATTTCGCCTGGAAGAGTTTATAGAAACGAGGCTATTTCAGCCCGCTCACACTGCTTTTTTCACCAGGTAGAAGGCTTATATATTGATAAAAATGTTAGCTTTTCAGACCTCAAACAAACCCTTCAATATTTTACAACTGAACTGTTTGGAAAATCAAAAATTCGGCTTCGTCCCTCTTATTTTCCATTTACAGAGCCTAGCGCTGAGGTTGATGTATATTGGGGCTTGGAAACAGAAACCGATTACAAAATGACCAAAGGGACTGGATGGCTAGAAATTATGGGCTGTGGCATGGTGGATCCAAATGTTCTAGAAAACTGTGGCATTGACTCTAAAAAGTACTCTGGTTTTGCTTTTGGAATGGGAATTGATAGAATCGCATTACTCCTTCACCAAATTAGTGATATCCGTTTGTTAAGCGAAAACAACGTTCGCTTTTTAGAGCAATTTAAACGTGCGCTATAAGTTCCTGTTTTGAAAAAAGACATCCACATAGCAGAAGTCAAAGACCTCTATATTGCAATTGTACAAGAGTACAATAAAACCTATAAAGTATTTGATTGGAATGCCTATATAATTAATGATAAACCCCGTTGTTTAGACATGGTTATTATTGTGGTCAAGGGGCATTCAAAAGAAAAAATAACTAGCACTTTTAGAAAAAAAATTGAGGCGCTTCCCGCAAAAAGTTTTGCAAAAATTGAACTGATTCAAGAAGATGTTTTGTCAATGAATAATTTATTTAATGTCTCTTTTTTTGAGGGAAATAAACTATTTGAAAAGTCTTTTGAGTTTAAAAAAAATTCGGTTCGTAAACAGCAGCTTCAAAACGTTCCTTTGATGCATCTAAAAGGTGTTTTAAGAGGCGAGGACTAAGAAAGGTTTTCTGTCAATTTCTTGAATGCTTTTTTAGGGTCTTTATTGAGGTATAAAATATCATAAACCATGTTTATAATAGGTGTTTTAGAGGGGTGGGATGACGCTTGGTTTATAAGAAAGGCGCTTTTCGACGCATAGAAACCTTCCGCAATCATACTCATTTCCATCTGAGCAGATTTTACTGTATAGCCTTTGCCGATCATATTGCCAAACATTCTATTTCTTGAAAATACAGAATACCCCGTTACTAGTAAATCGCCCAAGTATACCGTTTGATTAATGTTGCGTTTAGCTTTGTGGACCCTTTTTATAAAGCGCTTCATTTCTCGTATTGCGTTACTCATTAAAACGCTTTGAAAGTTGTCTCCATACCCCAAACCGTGGGCTATACCAGCTGCAATAGCGTAGATGTTTTTTAATATTGCGGCATACTCTGCACCGATTACGTCGTTGCTCGTTTTGGTTCTAATATAGTCACTGGAAAACTGTGCGGCAACTTCCTCTGCAGTGTTTAAATTAACACATGCAATAGTGAGGTAGGATAGCCGCTCTAAAGCGACTTCTTCTGCATGGCATGGGCCTGCTAAAACAGCAATATTATCTAGTTTAATGCCGTGTTTTTGGTGAAAATGCTCACCAACCAACAAACCAGATTCTGGAATAATCCCCTTTACTGCTGACACAATTATTTTAGAAGAAATCTCTACGTTTAATTTTAATAGTTCAGACTCTATAAATGCTGAGGGAATAGCAAATATTAAAATGTCTGCATAATCCGCGATTTTATTTATATCACTCTCTATTGTTAATTGATCGTTGTGGAACTCTACAGAGCTCAAGTAAGCAGGATTGTGTTGTTCACTAAGAATATAATCAACGGTCTGTTGTTTTCTTACATACCAGCCAACTGTTTCAAGGTTTTCACAGAGCATTTTAACAATGGCTGTTGCCCAACTTCCACTTCCAAAAACCGCATATTTTAACTCTGAAGACATTTCGATTGTGTTTAGTGCTCAAAAATAGTAAAATAATACCTTTGAGCTTTTAATGAAACAAGGCTTACTTAAATTTATTTTCTATTCTCTCTAAAAAGCGCGCCTCTATTTCTTCCCGTCCTTCCCAGTTGTTATAGTCGGGTTTGATAATGGCATCTAACATATTTACAGCCTCCTCGTAAGTGTCTAAAGTACTTAACTGAGACAGCACTCGATCATAGTCCTCATTGCTGTTCTCAAATAAGCCTTTTACAAAAGCCAAGCGATCGTTTAGCCCTATTTGAAAGCCTTGCGTTTTTAATTGATCGTTTAAAGACACTTGTGGGGATGCTTCTTCTTCAATTGCGTCAAATATTGGCAGTTGGGCATAGCTTGGGGAAAGCGCATTAAGGTCGTGTTCTGTCGCTTCGTTGTTGAGGTTAGTGCCCTCAGTTAGTGATTCCTCATTTCCGGAAGCTTCTTCAGTGGTTTCTTCAAAGGGCGCTTCTGCATTTTCCTCTACAGCTTCTTCTGTTTTTGGAAAGATTTTATCTGTGGCTTCTTCTGTAGGCTCTTCAAACTCTACTTGTGTGTTGTCCGTCTCTAATTTAGCGTCATCCGGGTCCTCTTTTATTTCATCTATTATTGGTGAGGGCTCCAAAGACTCAAAAAAAGAAGGATCTTCATTAGCAGTCTCAGGAAGCTGGCCTCCATGGTGTGCTTCAACAAACTTTAGAATCGTTATTTTTTGATAAAGCAACGCTATTTCGGTTTGCATTTTCCCAAGGTCTTCTCTTCCGGTAAGTTTAAGGATTTTATGGGCTATACTTATTAGTTCCGATTCTAGTTGCTTTTTCATTGTGTATTAATTAGTGTATTTAAATCTGTATTTTTTGAGTCTATAAACTCTTTAATGCTGTTATTTTATAACTTTTGAAATTTATACTTTTGATTTTTAGTATATTTATGCCACATTTATGCAAACGAATGCTAATTTCGTTTGATGCTAAAATTACAAAATGTTTCTCGAAAATACGGTAAACCCTAAAGAACAATTTGGCTGGATTGAAGTAATCTGCGGATCGATGTTTTCTGGAAAAACAGAAGAGTTAATTCGAAGGTTAAAACGTGCTCAGTTTGCAAAACAAAAGGTTGAGATTTTTAAGCCTGCTATTGATATTAGGTATGATGATGAAATGGTGGTGTCCCATGATGCGAACGAAATTCGCTCAACGCCCGTCCCTTCTGCCTCAAACATTCCGCTTTTGGCGGATGATTGCGATGTTGTTGGGATAGACGAGGCTCAGTTTTTCGATGATGAGATTGTAAATGTTTGCAATGCGCTTGCGAATAAAGGCATTCGGGTTATTGTTGCAGGTCTGGACATGGATTTTAAAGGCAATCCTTTTGGGCCGATGCCCAATTTAATGGCTACGGCTGAATACGTTACAAAAGTACATGCGGTGTGCACGCATACGGGAAATTTGGCTCAATATAGTCACCGGAAGTCCAATAACGACTCTCTTGTAGTTCTTGGCGAAGTCGAGGCCTATGAGCCACTGAGTCGGGCGGCATTTTATAAAGCGCTCACAAAAGAAAAAGTTCAAGACATTGAGGTTGTTAAACCTATAGATATGGGAAAAAACAAAAAAAACTCTAATGTCTAAAATCTCCGAAACCACTTTAGAGATAAATCTCAGTGCCTTGAAGGCTAATTTTGATTTTCTAAAATCAAAAATTGATGGTGAAACCCTGTTTTTAGCAGTCGTGAAAGCATTTGCCTATGGTAGTGATGCCGCTGTGATTGCCAATTTTCTTCAGAAATTAGGCGCTGATTACTTTGCAGTTGCCTACATCAGTGAAGGTATTCATTTGAGGAGCGTAGGCATCACTAAACCTATTTTGGTGCTTCACCCTCAAATCGAAAACTTTGAACTGGCTATTGAAAATGCGCTGGAGCCAAGCTTATACAGCCCAAAGACCTTAAATGCGTTTGAAAAAGTTGTGGCTGCTGCAAACATCAAAAACTACCCTGTACACATAAAGTTTAACACTGGCCTAAACCGCTTGGGTTTTGAGCCCTCAGAAGTAGAGACTGTAATAGGCCGTTTGAAAAATTCTCCTGGCCTAAAGGTGAGGTCCGTATTTTCTCACTTAGCGGCAAGCGAAGACCTAGAAGAAAAAAAATTCACAACTCTCCAGATAGAAAAATACCGTTCTATTTCTAAAAAATTTACTGATGGTTTTGAACATCCTATTATCCGGCACTTATGCAATACTTCTGGGGTATTAAATTACCCCAAAGCTCATTTTGATATGGTTCGCTGTGGAATTGGACTGTATGGTTATGGAAACTCGAAAAAAGAAGCGGCAAACTTAGTGCCTGTTGCCAGTTTGAAGTCCGTTATCTCGCAAATTATTGAGGTTTCCAGCGGCGAAAGTGTTGGCTACAATAGGGATCATTTTTGTGCGAATGATTCTAGAATAGCCACGATTCCAATTGGTCATGCAGACGGCATAGGGAGGCAGTACGGCTGCGGCGCTGGAACCGTATCTGTGAATCAACAAAAAGCCCCTATTGTGGGTAACGTTTGTATGGATATGATTATGATTGATGTTACAAACATTCGATGTCAGGAGGGGGATGAGGTTCTAATTTTTGGAGCAGGGGCAGGCTTTTCTGCAGAAGCGGTCGCTGAAAGCACAAATACTATCTCTTATGAGTTAATTACCGCAGTTTCGCAACGCGTCGTACGTAAAATAATAAGTTAAAGGTTATGTTTAATTTTTTTTAATTAGTTTTCCCTGATATTATTAACCCTAATCTACTTAATTATGTTAAAAGAATTCAAAGAATTTGCTTTAAAAGGAAGTCTCGTCGATATCGCAGTTGGCTTTGTAATGGGCGCCGCCTTCAAAGAGGTTGTGAGCAGTTTTACTGGAGGTATTATTTCCCCGCTTATAGGCTTGATTTTCAATGCTGATTTTAAATCCTTAAAATATGTGCTATCTGAAGGCATTGTTGGAGAAAACGGCGTTATAGAAGGAGCGTCTGCAATTTTGTGGGGGCAATTTGTCACACATGTAATCGATTTCCTAATTGTTGCTTTTGTGATGTTTGTTATTGTAAAAACCATTAATTCTTTTAAACGTAAAGAAGAGGTCGCAGCAGCCGGTCCATCTGACATTGATTTGCTGTCAGAAATTAGAGATTTGCTAAAAAAATAGTCTTTTTTAATCATATTCACAAAGACGCGCCCCTTGGCGCGTCTTTTTTTATTTTCATTGTTTCTAGCTCGGTTTATTTATTAATTTTACAGTTCAAACAAACATGAAAAATGAAAATAGCAGTAGTTGGTGCCACAGGCATGGTAGGAACGGTAATGTTAAAATTGCTTGAGGAGCGCCAATTTCCAGTTACGGAATTGATTCCTGTTGCTTCTGAACGCAGTGTAGGGAAAAAAATAAGCTTCAAAGGGCTAGACTACTCTATAGTTGGCCTTGCCACAGCGGTAGAGATGAAAGCGGATATTGCTATCTTTTCTGCTGGTGGAGACACCTCTTTGTTATGGGCGCCAAAATTTGCAGAAGCGGGAACAGTAGTCATTGACAACTCCTCAGCTTGGCGAATGGACCCAACAAAAAAACTAATCGTTCCTGAAATTAATGCCACTGAGCTTACAATAAATGATAAAATTATTGCAAACCCTAACTGCTCAACAATACAATTAGTTATGGCTTTAGCACCACTACACACCAACTACAAAATGAAGCGGGTTGTTGTTTCCACCTATCAATCTGTTTCTGGAACAGGTGTAAAGGCGGTTCAGCAGTTAGAAAATGAACTTAATGGAGTGAAAGGAGAAATGGCCTATCCCTACCCGATCGGAAGAAACGCCTTGCCGCATTGTGATGTATTCCTAGAAAACGGCTATACTAAAGAAGAAATGAAATTGGCAAATGAGCCTCAAAAAATACTCAATGACCGTTCTTTTGCGATTACCGCCACAGCGGTTCGTATCCCAACATCCGGAGGGCACTCTGAGTCGGTAAACGTACAGTTTGAAAACGAGTTTGATCTCAGTGATGTAAGGACGCTTTTGAATAATACTTCTGGAGTAACCGTTCAAGACAACACTGACACAAACACCTATCCAATGCCAATTTATGCCAACGGGAAAGACGACGTTTTTGTCGGGAGAATACGAAGGGATGAAACGGTGCCTAACACTTTAAACATGTGGATTGTTTCTGACAATTTACGGAAAGGAGCGGCTACAAATGCCATTCAGATTGCTGAATATTTAGTAGCCAACGTTTTATAGTTTTTTTAAATGCTATCATTAAAAAATGTATCCTTTAGTTACCGTAAAAAACCAGTATTAAATTCTATTACTTTTTCTGTAAAGCCAGGTGACTGTCTGGCTGTTGTTGGACAGAGTGGCTCGGGAAAAAGCACGCTTTTAAAACTAATTTTCGGTAAACTAGATGTTCCTGTTGGAGCTATTTCGTGGAAAAAAGAGCACATCCTTGGGCCTAAAAACAAGCTGGTTGTAGGGCATGACTTTATGAAATATGTTTCACAGGAGTTTGAGCTTATGCCTTACACAACAGTGGCGGAAAACATTGGGACGTACTTATCAAACTTTTTCCCTCTTGAAAAAAAGAGGAGGACAAAAGAATTGTTAAAAGTGGTGGAGCTAGAAAGCTTTGCCAATACAAAAGTACAGTTTTTGAGTGGGGGTCAAAAGCAGCGTGTGGCTCTGGCCCGCGCCATTGCTAAGCAACCTGAAGTGATTCTTTTAGACGAACCTTTTAGTCATATTGACAGCTTTAAAAAACAGAGCCTTCGCAAGAGTTATTTTAAGTATTTAAAAACAAACAATATCGCTTGTGTTATGGCTACGCACGACAAGGAGGATGTGTTGCCTTTCGCTGACCATATGATCGTACTTAATAATGGAGAGGTTTTAGCAAAAGGGGCTCCCTCTGAGCTGTACAAAGAACCCCAGCTGCCTTTTGTGGCCGCCTTCTTTGATGTGTTTTGCGTTATTAATAACAAAATATACTATGCGCAACAGCTTTTTGTTGTTGACAAAAGCCCTGTCAAAGTTGTTGTTCGACAGAGTTTTTACAAGGGGAGTTTTTATTTGATAGAAGCTCAATTTAACGAAAGTACTGTTTATTTTAACCACGACGTTGAGTTAGCTAAAAATATCGCAGTGTATTTGGGGGGAGTTGATGGGCTTTAAAAACACCTTTACAGGTTAAAACTACGTTAGTTTTTTTTTCGTTTTCCATTTTAATGTCTTAACTTGGGTTTTTACTTTTAATTTAAAACCTATTTATTATGAATTACTTTCTCTTACCTTTTGTTTTTATTGGAATACTTCTAGTGTTTGCCGCTTTTTTTACCGTGAAACAACAATCAGCCGCGATAATAGAGCGCTTTGGTAAATATCTAAGTGTCCGGCAGTCTGGCCTGCACTTAAAAATACCTTTAGTGGACCGCATTGCCGGGCGTTTAAGCCTTAAAATTCAGCAACTTGATGTCTTAATTGAAACAAAAACACTTGACGATGTCTTTGTTCGTTTAAAAGTTTCCGTTCAGTTTAAGGTGGTTAAAGACAAGGTATATGACGCTTTTTACAAGTTAGACTTTGCACATGATCAAATTACGTCTTATGTTTTTGATGTCGTAAGAGCAGAGGTTCCAAAAATGAAGCTTGATGATGTCTTTGTTAAAAAAGATGATATTGCAATCGCCGTGAAAACTGAGCTTAACGAGGCTATGATGGATTATGGTTATGATATAATAAAAACTTTAGTAACTGATATTGATCCAGACCCACAGGTGAAAGAGGCTATGAATCGAATAAACGCTTCTGAAAGAGAAAAAGTCGCTGCTCAATTTGAAGGGGATGCTGCGCGTATTTTAATTGTTGAAAAAGCTAAGGCTGAAGCTGAAAGCAAACGTCTTCAAGGGCAGGGAATCGCTGACCAGCGACGTGAAATTGCTCGTGGACTTGAAGAATCTGTAGAAGTTTTAAACAAGGTTGGAATTAATTCGCAAGAAGCGTCTGCTTTGATTGTTGTAACCCAACATTATGACACCCTTCAGTCCATAGGACAGGAAACAAACAGCAACCTTATATTATTGCCTAACTCGCCTCAGGCAGGTAGTAATATGTTAAATGATATGGTTGCTAGTTTTACTGCAAGTAACCAAATTGGAGAAGCCATGAAGAACGCTCCTAAAAAAAATAAGGAAGAATGACGATAAAGGCCTCTGTCAAAATTAAAAAAACCCCCATGAACCTTAGGTTGATGGGGGTTTTTGTGTGTATTATCGCTTTATTTTCGTGCTACAAAGCCGTAGAGTGTATTGACCTCTTCTTGGTTTGTCATTGAAAACAACATCTGATGCGCTGCGTCTGATGGAACGTCTGCCTCTAACGGTTTTAGTGGAAAAGGGCGGCCAGGGTGTGTATCTGGGTGGGGTTCCACTGAAATTACTAAAAGCTGGTCGCGAAGATCGAGAATATTATCCTCACTAGTAGAAGGGTCTATTAAAAAGTCTTCCCCTGGAAATGCGGGTCCTGGCTCTGTTCCGCTGTAAATTGAGGCTAGATCTGCCTCCTTAACTGATGTAAATTTTCCTGTTGAATATAGTTTGTCTTCTACTACTGCCCATCCTTCATACCTCCAGCCACTTGGGAGCTCTGGAAGGGTTAAGCCTGCTGTTAAAGGCATATTGCTATTGTCAATCCACCATACACCACTTGTTTCGTTGAGTTCGGGATCGTTTGTTGGGGTGGCAAGTATATACTTCCCTGCTGCTGTTTTAAAATCCTCTCCTATTGCATCTGGATGGTTAAAAGATACAATAGCTTCATTAGAGTCCTTAAAATCTCCCGCTAGAAAATGAACCTCACTTGGGGCAGGGTCTGTGTCTGGATACGGCTCAATTGTAAGCACATATTTGGTGGCATTTTCAAGCTCTTGTGGATCAACCTCAAATGTGTTTTTGGACAGACTTCCTTCGGAGTCTACAGTAAAAGTGCCAGCTGAGACTGCCTTGCCGTCCACTATTAGCCAGTTTTCATACCTAAAATCTTCGCCCGCGTCTTCAATATTTGAAATCTCTAGCTTTAAAGTTTTTTTCTAAGTTGGGGTGATAGGATGATTATCCTTGTCACAGGCTGTAATGGATGTAAAACCAATAATGATCGTTAAAAAATAAATTATTTTGTTTAGCATAAGTATTTGGATTAAAGTTGCCTACTTCGGTTTAAGAGTCTGATTTCAGCTTGTTTCGACTTAATTAATGACTAAAAATGGATCGGTTGGGGTTTAGTATGTTTGATCTATTATTTGTCAATTACCGTGCCGAACTGTTGCAGATAAATCGTTTACAGCTTTATGGTTGTTTTTATACATGCAAATACACTCAATAAGCTAGGGGTGGGCCAAAGAAAATAAGGCTTAGAAATAAGAGTGGTTAAAAAATTATGATTTGTGCGCCTCTTTGCTTAGTAAAGGGTGGTTGTCAGATTTTGCCATCTCTAAAAACTTGTGGGTAGACGCGTTTGGCTCTAGGCCACTTGCCAAAAGTACTTTTAAAGTGATTAAAACAGCTATGCGAGTGCCAACTTTTTTTGCTGCGGTATTAAACAAGGGCGCTAAGTCTTCGTAGGCTACTGTTGTGGCAAGTCGTTGAATTTCTTCTTTAACTTTTAGTTGTTTTGGCTCTGGAAGGTTGGTATATTTTTTTCCTAACTGCTTAATGACGTCTAGTGGTTTTCGCTTTGGGGCTTGTGTTATTGCCGTGTTGTTTTGGGCTGGTTTTATAGTCTTTTTAGCCCACGCATCTCTTAAACCAACGATTTTATTAAAAACTAAGTCGGTGTCGCTAGAGTCTTTATCAAGGCAAAAATACCCTATTCGCTGAAATTGAAACTGTTTACCAATAGCGGCTTGCTTGATGTGAGGCTCAATAAAGGCCTTCCTTATTTTTAGAGAGTTTGAATTGATAAAGCTCGTAAAGTCTTCCTTCTGGGCGTCAGGAGCTTCGTGTGTGAATAGGCGGTCGTACTCTCTGACTTCTGCGGTGAGGGCGTGATTTTTAGAAACCCAGTGTAGGGTTCCCTTTACTTTTCGGAGACTTTCTGGGGTGTTGCTACCGCTTAAACTTTTTGGATCATAGGTACAGTGGATTTCTAACAGACCTCCTTTGGTATCCTTAACAACACTGTTTGCTTTAACGATATATGCGTTCTTAAGCCTGACTTCTTTCCCTAAAGAGAGTCTAAAATATTTATTGTTCGCTTCTTCTTTAAAATCTTCTCTTTCGATGTAGAGAACGCTTGAAAATGGAAGGGGACGAGATCCTGCTTTTGTATCTTCGGGGTTATTTTCAGCCTGAAGCTTCTCTTCTTTTCCATTGGGATAGTTTGTAATAACTAACTTAATGGGGTCTAAAACCGCCATGATGCGTTGCGCTTTTTTGTTCAAGTCTTCACGGATACAAAACTCTAAAAGCGACACATCTATGATGTTGTCTCGTTTGGCAACTCCAACGGTTTCTACAAACTTTCTGATGGCCGCTGGAGTATAGCCCCGACGTCTTAGTCCTGATATTGTGGGCATTCGCGGGTCATCCCAGCCTTGAACCACCTTGTTTTCAACTAATTTAAGCAGCTTTCGCTTACTCATAATTGTATAGCTCAAGTTAAGACGGGCAAATTCTCGCTGCTTGGGTTTAAGCGGAAGACTGTCTTTGCTATAATTAAATATGTTTTTTTTAAACCAGTCGTAAAGCTCTCTGTGTGGTTTAAATTCTAAGGAGCATAAAGAGTGTGAAATTTGCTCTAAGTAGTCGCTTTCTCCGTGAGTCCAATCATACATTGGATAAATACACCAGCTCGATCCGGTTCTATGGTGGTCTGTGTGCAGGATTCGATACATCAATGGGTCTCTCATGAGCATATTGGCGTGTTTCATGTCTATTTTAGCCCTTAAAACATGGGTGCCCGATTTAAACAGACCGTCTTTCATTTGCTTGAAAAGTGCTGTGTTTTCTTCAACAGATCTGTTCCTGAAAGGGCTGTCTTCTCCTGCTTTGGTGGGTGTTCCCTTTTGAATTGCCATTGCCTCACTAGACTGGGAGTCTACATAAGCTCTGCCGTCTTTAATCATTTGAACGGCCCAGCTGTACAGTTGATCAAAGTAATCAGATGAGTAACGCTCTTTATCCCATTGATAGCCAAGCCATTCAATGTCTTCTTTTATAGCGTCGACATATTCTTGATCTTCTTTGGCGGGGTTGGTGTCATCGAATCGCAAATTAACAGGGGCATTATAGCGCTCCCCTAAACCAAAACTTATCCCAATTGCTTTTGTATGACCGATGTGAAGGTAGCCATTGGGTTCCGGTGGAAACCTAAAACGCAGCTTGCTTTGCGGCAAGCCGTTCTTTAAGTCTTCTTCTATAATTTGCTCAATGAAGTTAAGCGGTTTGTGATTGTCTGACATATTGTTTTGTATTTCATGTTCAAATACTTTGCAAAATTAATCAAATTAAAAGTTTATAAATATATCTTCGGGATAATTATTATTTTTATACCAACAAAAAAAGAAAATGGGCGTAATTAAGGTTGAAAACGTAAGGGTGTATGCACATCACGGTTGTCTAAGCGAGGAAACAACTATAGGAAGCGATTATCGGGTTGATTTGGATGTTGAGGCTAGTCTCGAAATGTCTTCTGTCACTGATGCCTTAGGCGACACGGTCGACTATGTGACCCTTAACAAAATTATTGTGGAGGAAATGAGCATTCCTGCAAAACTGTTGGAAGCGGTGGCTAAACGAATTATTGACCGTGTGTTTGTCAACTGTCCAACTGTTACTTTAGCGACTGTATCTGTTTCTAAAATAAATCCTCCAATAGGAGGAGATGTGGAAAAAGTAACAATTGTACTTACTAAAAAACGTAGTGATTTTAAGGAATAATAACGGAGAGAGCGCCTTTTTTAACAGAAATATTTAGAGAGTTTGAATCTATTTCTCTTGACTCCCCGTCTATTTGGGTCAAAAACTTCCCCTTGTCTAGATTGGTTATTTCTAACTTTTTGGTTAAAAAATACCGTGCTTTTTTAAATTTATGAGGTTTATTTATAAGTAATAAAATTCCAAAATAAACAATTTCCAATTTATTGAGCGGCGGCACAATAATGGCGTCTAGGACGCCGTCCTGCATAGACGCTTCAGGAGTTAATGAAATATCATAGCCCATTTTGCTAGAATTCGAAACAAACACCAAAAATGGATTTAGGATATAGCTGTCGGCCTCTGTCTTAATTTTTACAAATAATTGGGGTGAGGGCTGAAGGAGAGCTAATAGCACTGCTTTTAAATAAGAAACGAATTCCCTTTTTTTTGTACGCGAATAATTGTTTATAACATTCGCGTCAAAGCCGATACCAGTGTTGCTGAAGAAATAATGTTTTTCTATTTCACCCACATCTATTTCGCTTCGTTTGTGCCTCTGAATAACGCGAAGGGCTTCTGTGGTGTTTTTGGGTATTTTTAAGGCAGATGCAAGCCCGTTTCCTGAGCCCATAGGCACAATACCAAGATGTGCGCTTGAATCTACTAGGCAGCGCGCCACTTCGTTTACAGTACCGTCACCTCCACAAGCAACAACAATATCTGCGCCGCTTGTTATAGATTGTTGAGCCAACTCTGTGGCTTGATTGGGCCGCTCTGTTTCTTTTATTTCCACACTAAACCTGTCCTCTTTAAAAACTCCATACAAGGTGTTTAAAGTGAGCTTGTTTTGTCCATTTCCAGAAATGGGATTGATAATAAAATGAATAGATGTTCTAATTTTCAAGCTTTTATTGTTTTATAGGGCAACTCTATTTTTACTGATATTTATAATTTATCTTGTTTAGCGTTTAAATTTGCTTAAATTTGCGTTCCTTTTTGGCGTCTTGGCCGAGTGGCTAGGCAGAGGTCTGCAAAACCTTTTACAGCGGTTCGAATCCGCTAGACGCCTCAACTTAAAACCACAACCAACAGTTGTGGTTTTTTTATTTTTTCACCTCCTCTATGATGTCTTGGGGGTTCAAGCGGTCTTTAGGTAGCAAGCCTTTTGAGGTTAGTAGCAGTCCACAAATAATTAACAAGACGCCTAGAGTTTTTTTTGTTTTTATTATAATTTTTGGGGTTAACTTCTTTTTAAGCTGTTTTGCGAGGACTATTTTAACAAGGTCGGTCAGAAAATAAGCGGTGATTAAGCTGCTAAAAAAAACAATAAATCGGTTGATGTCGTTCTCTAAATTTGGTCCGGTTACAACAACAACCCCAAGCCAAAAAACTAAAACTCCCACATTAATAAAATTTAACAAAAAACCTTTAACAAAAAGCTGTAAATAATTTGTTTTTACTGTTTGGCCGGAGTAGTTTTCAATCTCTTTTTTATTCGGTTTTTTTACAAGCATAATTAATCCGTAGACAGTTAATATTGTTCCACCAAAAATATATAAACCCGGGTGATTGCTTAAGTTTTCTAACAATTGAAAACTGCTAAAATAGGCCAGCGCAATAAAAACAACATCTGACACAATAACTCCGACGTCAAATGCAATAGCGGCCCTAACCCCTTTTGTAATACTTGTTTCTATTAATATAAAAAAGACAGGGCCCACCATAAAGGCGAAAAAAAAACCTAAAGGAATTGCGGCTTGTATGTCTTCAATCATAACGTATTAGGTCGTTTTGTGTTAGTTTTTGTATATAATTTTTCCTCCAGCAAACTTCCTTTGTTTAATTTGTTTTGGTTTTCCAATAACCGTCAAATTGCCTCCTGCTAGAATTTTAACATCAATATGTTCAGAACTATTAACCTCTGCTTGACCACCTGCTTTTATGTCTACTTTAGAGGTTTCAGCTTGTAGGTTGGCCCCAAGGTAAACGCCTGCTGTGTTTATGTCTATGTTCTGAGTTTTAGAAAAACCTGAAACCTGAATCTTTCCTCCTGTTACTGACTTAACAGTTAGAACTTTAGTGTTTACAGAAACCTTTATTTCTCCGCCTTCTTGACTCTTTAACTCTAACTCGTATTGATTGAAAGGAGTTTGTGCTGTAACAATTGCCCCCTCGTTGACGTCTATTGTATTTATTTTGGTATAATATAACTTTATAAAAGTTTCTTCTCCAGAAAAATATTTATTTATTACCATTTTAATTTTTAGGGTGTTGTTTTTTTGGACTACGAGAACATCTTTTGTGTTTTTACCAGTAATCTCTATTTTATTTTCCGTGGATTCAATGAGTTCCACATTGATTAAATCATAAACCTTAAGTTTTGAAAATTCCCCTAAAGTTTTACTAACAGGTGTTTGTGAAAACACTAAAGAGTTGAAAATAAATATAAAAATAAAAGTATACTGCTTCATTGTATGAGTTTTAAGATAAAATAAAATCTAAGTGTTTTTTTAATAAATCTGCTTTTTTTACTCGGACCTCTACTTTGTCGCCGAGTTGGTATTTTGTTTTTGTTCGTTCACCTACTAGTGTATATTCTTCGGGGTCAAATTTATAAAAATCTCCTTTAATATCCCTGATTCTTATCATGCCCTCACATTTGTTCTCTATAATTTCAACATACATACCCCATTCGGTAACTCCTGAAATAACCCCTTCAAAAGAGCCATCTTTATGGTCTTGCATATATTTTACCTGCATGTATTTTATTGAGTCTCGTTCTGCTTTTGTTGCTAAACCTTCCATGTTTGAGGCGTGTTTACATTTTTCTTCCAAAACCGCATCTTTTGTTGTTTTATTCCCTTCTAAATAATACTGAAGCAAACGGTGTGCTATAATGTCCGGGTATCGACGAATTGGGGAAGTAAAATGGCTGTAATAATCAAAAGCTAAACCATAATGCCCAATGTTTTTAGTGGAATACTCAGCTTTACTCATACAGCGTATTGTAAGTGTGTCCACTAAGTTTTGTTCTTTTGTTCCTTTTACATTTTTTAGAAGCGTATTTAATGATTTTGTAGTGGTTGCTCTGTTAGAGAAATTAAGTTGATGACCAAATTGAGAAACTATTCTTTGTAAACCTAAAAGTTTAACATTATTTGGTTCGTCGTGCGTTCTATAAATAAACGTTTTTTGAGGGTTTTGTCTACCTATAAATTCTGCTACCTTTTTATTAGCTAATAACATAAATTCTTCTATTAACTTATTGGCATCTTTTGAGGTCTTAAAAAAAACTCCTATAGGATTGTTAGTATTGTCTAAATTAAACTTTACTTCTACTTTATCAAATGAGATAGCCCCTTTATTCATGCGTCGTTGACGCATTTTTTTAGCAAGAGAGTTCATTTTTAATATAGATTCTTTAATAGGAACAGTTGTATTATAAGAGCTGCCGTTTATTGAGATATTTTTTGGAATAAAACTATCTTTACTTTCTATTATATACTGAGCTTCTTCATAAGCAAATCTTGCATTACTATATATTACTGTTTTTCCAAACCATTGTTCTTTTACTTCAGCTTTATTATTTATTTCAAAAATAGCAGAAAAAGTGTATTTTTCTTCATTTGGTCTTAAGGAGCAAGCATTATTAGATAAAACTTCTGGAAGCATAGGAACCACTCTATCTACTAAGTAAACAGATGTAGCTCTTTTATATGCTTCTTCATCTAAGATCGATCCTTCTTGTAAGTAATGAGAAACATCTGCAATATGAATTCCTATTTCATAATTTCCGTTGGCTAATTCTTTAAACGATAAAGCATCATCAAAATCCTTAGCATCTTTAGGGTCTATTGTAAAAGTTAATGTAGAGCGCATATCTCTACGCTTTAGTATTTCTTCTTTTTTTATAGATGTATTTATGTTATTTGCATAGTTTTCTACTTCTAATGGAAATTCATATGGGAGACCATATTCTGCTAATATGGAATGAATTTCTGTATTATGATCTCCAGGCTTTCCTAAAATTTTTATTATTTTTCCGTTTGGACAGTCCGCTTTTTCAGGCCAGTCTTCTAAACTAACCAAAACTTTATCTCCATCTTCTGCATTTAATGTTTTATATAATGGAACAAAAATATCAACAGGCATTTTATTACTATCTGGAACAACAAAAGCAAATTTAGGATTACGTTGAACAATACCTATATAGTCCGTTTTCGCCCTTTTTATAATTTGAGTTACCTCTCCTTCATATTTTCCATTTTTTTTTCTTTTATATATATATAATTCAACCGTGTCTCCGTGAAGGGCTTTATTTATATTATTAGATGCAACAAAAATATCTTCATCAAAGTCATCACTAACAATATACGCATTACCCTTAGAGGCTATATCTACAGTCCCTGTAAAATATTCAGAGTTTGATACAATTTTAAACTTTCCTCTATCAACTTCTTCTATTTCTTTTTGAGTCGCTAATTTGTGTAAGTTTTTTATAATTTGATTACGGCTACTCGCATCATTTACTCCTAATTTTGATGCTATTTGCTTATGATTATAATACTTGTTTTTGTCCTTCTTTAATAGTGCAAGTATACTTTCTCTGTAATTTTTATTATTTTTATTTCTTTTCATTTATACTTTATAATAAAGCAAAGCTACCATTTAATTTAATGAGGAGACTTCTGTATTTTAACTTTATTCACATTTAATATATTATTAATATTAATTTTTAAAATAATAAAATTAAAATAATGCTTATAATAGCTTGTTAATAGCTTATATAAAATTTTTATTTTCATCCTTAAATTTATTTTATATACATATTATAAACATGATTAAATATATTAAAAACCTTAATACCAAAACTTTATATACTTTATAAACTACTGTTAATAAAGTATATATATATATATATTTAATAATTAATTTTTTAATATATGTTAATAAACCGACTTTTTTTATTTATAAATACATAACTTAAATAGATAACTTTATTAGGTTTATTATTTAAAATAATCAAATAAAAAAATAAAAGTAATTTAAAAAATTTAGTTTTTAAAAAGCATAAATAATTATAAACAACTAATTAAATAAGCTATTAACAATATAGCTTTCTTTTTTGTAAATTTACTATTAACTAAATATAAGAAAAATGAATATTTCAATAGGAAATGACCATGCTGGTACTGATTATAAATTTCAAATAATAAAACACATTAAAAATAAAAATATAGAAGTAACCAACTATGGTACCGACTCTAATAACAGTGTCGATTATCCAGACTTTGTTCATCCAGTGGCAAAAGATGTAGTTAATAATAACGCTAATTATGGTATTTTAATTTGTGGAAGTGCTAATGGTGTAGCAATGACTGCTAATAAATATTCAAATATAAGGGCTGGTATATGTTGGAATAAAGAAATAGTAAGTTTAATTAGACAGCACAATAATGCTAATATTCTTTGTATCCCCGCTCGTTTTACATCTATTAAAGACGCCTTAGAAATGGTGGATATTTTTTTAAATACAGACTTTGAGGGAGGCAGACACTTAAAAAGAATTAATAAAATTAAACCTTGTTAATATAACCCTTCAAATTTTAAACTGCTTATGTTAGATATCTATATAAAAGAATTTAATGAATTATCCTTAGAGGAATTATATTATTTATTACAATTACGATCAGAGGTTTTTATTGTAGAGCAAGATTGTGTTTACCAAGATATAGACGGGAAAGACCAAAAATCGCTTCATGTAATAGGTAAAAAAAATAATATTATAATAGCTTATACCCGCCTTTTTAAGCAAGGAGATTATTTTAAAGAAGCCAGTATTGGAAGGGTAGTAGTAGATAAAGCGCAGCGCCAACACAATTATGGTTCTCAACTAATAGAAGCTTCTATAATTGCAATAAACAAGGTTTATAAAACCTCCTCTATTAAAATTTCTGCACAGTTATATTTAGAAAACTATTATAAAAAGTTTGGTTTTAAATCAACCGGAAACACTTATTTAGAAGATGGTATTCCCCATATAAGTATGCAAATAAATTAATTTTTTTTAGAAATATACGTAATTACAATTTCAACTCTTCTATCATATTTAACTTCGCCACCTAAAGGAAATCTGTTCCTCAAACCTACATAGCGCATTCTCTTTTTTTTAACCCCTTTTTTTAGAAGATAATCATAAATATACTTTGCTCTTGCAAGAGATAAATTTCGCTTTCCTGTTTTTTTATCTATTGCATCTCGGGAATTTTTTGTACAACACACATGACCTTGTATTGTAAAGTAAACATCTTTTCTGTTAACAAGAGAAGTCGCTACACCTTCTAAAACTTCGACGGAATCTTTTTCTAGGGTACTAAACCCTGTTTTAAACAAAAGATTATCTAAAATAATCTTATCTCCGACAGCTATCGTATTACTAAGAAACCCTTCCTCTTCTTTAGCTAAAACCTCCATTTTTAAAACGTCAGCTTCGTAGCTTTTATATTCTACATTTATTTCAACCTTTCTGTTTAAGCCTCTTATAATATTAAGATTATCCAAAGCTATCACTTTTAATAATATTTCTCCTTTACCATCTACATTACTAATAAGATTATCATCTACCCCAAAGTTAGAAAATATTTTTTTTATTTCATCCGCTCTGTTTTGAGACAGCACCAAATTATAGTTATCTGTACCCCTGTCATCACAAAACCCATAAATAGAAATCCTTTCTATTTCAATATCTTTTAAACCTTGAACAAATAAAACAAGTCTATTTTTTTCTATTTCAGGAACAACATACTTACCAGTTTCAAAATAAACAACATGGGTGCTTTTTGGTTGTGCGCTAAGTAGATTTACGCTTAAAAATAAAATAAATAAAACTTTTTTCATGTATGTATTATTCACTTTTAAAGGTAGTAAAATAATCTATCTTTTTAAAATAGCAAGGTATTCCTTAGGCGCATTAAGCAACTGTATCGCCCGAGACACGTCCTTACTTTTCATCAAATTATACTCGTACACCCCTTCTCTATAAAAACATCTTTTCACAATTTCTTTTTCTAAAGCCGTCAGTAATTCTTTTTCATATTGGTCCATTAATTCCAATTTTGAATCACTAATAGATTTTCCTAAATCTAACAACACCGCATCAAGCCCCTCCATGTTATTATTTTTTATGGAGTTTGTTAATTCTTTCAAATATTCGAAGCTTTCATCTTTTAAAAACAACGGGCTTTTAAGGCTCATTTCTTTAAATTTTTTAAAATCTTTAGCTTTTAAAGCGAATTGGCTCAGGTTCTCAACCTTATTGTTGTAAAAATAGTTGTTGGCAAATTCGAAAACTAGAGGCCCCTTGATAAGTTCTTTTATAAAGTCAACACGCTTTTTGTTTTTTCCTAAAACATCAGGTGTTATACCACCACCATCAAAGACAGTTCTTCCGCCCTTTGTCTTAAATGCTGTATAATCTTCCTCTGCAAACCTTAGTGCAACCCCCTCTTTTCTGTTTCTATAATCCAATGCCTGTATACAACGTCCTGAGGGCGTATAATAGCGGGATATGGTAACTTTCAATTGTCCGCCGTATGGCAAAGCCTTTGGGCGCTGAACCAGACCTTTTCCAAAACTTCTTTCTCCAACCACTACCGCTCTATCCAAGTCTTGCAAGGCTCCAGCAACTATTTCACTTGCTGAGGCACTATTTTCGTTTATTAAAACGACAAGCGGTATTTCTAAATCTACGGGCTGCAATACAGTTTTAAACTCTTTATTATAACCCTCTATATTTGATTTTGTTGATACTACTAATTGGTTTTTGGGAATAAAAAGATTTACAATTTTAACCGCCTCTTGAAGCAGCCCCCCTGGGTTGTTTCTCAAATCAAGAATAACACCCTTTGCCTCGTCTATAACCAATAGTTTTAAGGCGTTTTCTACTTCTCTTGCAGCGGTTTTAGAAAACCGATCTAATGCTATATATCCAATATCATCTTTTAACATTTTAGAAATAGGCACTGCTTTTGGTGCTAAGCCTTTTCGTTTTACTTTTATAGACTTTTCTAGCCCATTACGCACAAACGATAAGGCAACAAAGCTGTTCTTTTTTCCGTTAAGGAACTGTTGAGCCGCCTCCTTCAACACACTTACCTTAGTGTTGGCAATGGACACAATTTCATCCCCCGGTTTCAAGCCGGCCTCGTCTGCGGGAAGCCCTTTAAACACTTCAATAACGACAAGTTTATTTTCTAAAGCGTTAAGCGTTGCACCGATGCCAACATAAGCGCTTGATTGATTGATGCGTGCCGATTCTACCTCTTGCTCGCTCATATAGTTTGTATAAGGATCAAGGGAGGCCAACATAGACTTAATTCCTTCCTGCATCAGTTCAGCAGGAACCGTCTCGTCGACGTAGTTCATGTTGATTTCCTTAAACAAGGTGGCAAAGATTTCAACCTGCTTGGCAATCTCAAAGTAGTTGTTTTTATAAGCCGTCGTTGCCAAAAAGATTAAGAGGGCCACACCAACAACTACCGACTTTTTTCTATTTTTTAAGGTCATTAATATTTTTTTTAAAGCGGTTTAGAACGGTCTCAAACTGTGCATTAAGAGCCCTTGATTCCGGCATTTCTTTTCCAGTATACAAAATCATAAATGAGAAGCGTTCTTTTGTTTCTTTTTCAAGGTTTTTGAAGTGGTTTTCAACCCCAAACCTGAGACGCCTTTTTATTTTATTTCTGTCAACGGCGCTCTTAAAGTCTTTTTTACTCACGGAGACCCCTACCCTGTTTTCTGTCTTTGTTTTCAAGTAAACCAGCCTCAAAGGGAACACGCTGATAGAAGACCCGCTTACGAACAATTCTTCTATTTGTTTCTTACCCTTTAAACGCTGCATTCTTATTTTAAATTTATCCGATTATTCTTTTGGTTAATGTCGGCGGTAGCATTATCAACATCAAGGGTTACAGAGGCGATTTCAGCCTTACTATAGCCTATTGAAAAACTGTATTTTGGATAAGCCCAAGCCCAATCACTCAACAACAGCACGCCGTCTTTTACAGGTTTTTCACCCCGCATCATCCGTAAAGGTATATAATAATTTAGCCGACTTCCATTTTTCAAGACCACCTCAATTTCCGCAGGCATTGGCATCAAACCAATGCGCTCTAGGGTTATTTTAACCCCCCCTTTTAGCTTATCTATCTCACTTACGGCATAATCAATTGTGTTAACCGTTTGTGTCCAGTCTGTTAAGAACCACTCCAGCTCCAAACCTGATACCTTTTCAGCACAGCGCACAAAATCATTGGGAGTAGGGTGCTTAAACGCCCAATCATTAAAATATTTTTTGAGCGTTTTGTTCAAATAATTTTCCCCAATAATATACTTTAGTTGCTCCAACACAAGCGCACCCTTTCGGTATGCAGACGTACTGTATGAGCGGTTAAAAGCAAAACGATCAGCATGTGTGCTCATAGGCTGCTCCTTACCACTCATGACAAGCTTAAAGTAAGCGTTGTAGGCAGCTCTAAATGGATCGCTGTTTTCTTTCCCCAACAAAGAGTTTTCTATAAAAGTACAAGTATATTCCGCAAAACCCTCGTCCAGCCAAGGATGCTTGCTTTCGTTAGACGCCAGCAAAAACTGAAACCAACTGTGTCCAATTTCGTGGGCTGTAACTCCAACCAGGCTTTCAAATTTTCTTTCACCCGTTATTAGCGTACACATTCCATACTCCATTCCTCCGTCCCCCCCTTGGATAACGGAGTATTGTTTGTAGGGGTATTTACCAACCGTCTTACTATAGTGTTGGATGATTTTGCTTGCCATTGGCTGTAACCTTTTCCAGTTTTCTAGATACTCAGCCCTAAGAGAGTTTTTGTATAAAAAATGTAAGAGCGGACCACCGTCAACTTGTAAGGTGTCGTGTACAAAATCTGGGTCAGCAGCCCAAGTGAAATCATGAACTTTGGGTGCAATAAAATGCCAGGTTAGCACGTCTGAGTCTGTTTCCGTTATTTTCGTCCCGTATCCATGCCCCACTTCTGTTGGGTTTTGGAGGTGTCCTGTTCCTCCAACAACATAATCTTTATCAATTGTTAGCTTCACATCAAAATCTCCCCACACCCCGTGAAACTCTCTACCAATATAGGGGTCAGCGTGCCAGCCTTCGAAATCATACTCTGCTATTTTAGGGTACCACTGTGCCATGGAAAGGGCCACCCCTTCTTTACTGTTTTTCCCCGCTCTTCGAATCACAGGGGGTATTTGACCCTTAAAGCTCATTTCAAAAACAGAGCTGTCTCCGGCCTTAATAGGTTCGTTTAACACGACCTCTAAAACAGTCCCTGCGACAGCAACCCCCAAAGCGACGCCATCTTGAAATAATTGTTCAACATTTATAAACCCATAGTCCTCTTTTGCTAGCGTGCTTATTCTGTTGCCCACCCTAGAATCAGGGTCTGAGATCGTCAATGAACGGACATCCATTTCACTGCCCGGCTGAAAAGCGTTAAAATATAAATGGTAATAAACAACCTCTAAATCGTCGGGAGAGTTGTTTGTGTAAACAAGGGTTTGTGTGCCTTCATAGCTATAGCTGTTCACATTTACCTTTACGTCCATAGCATAGTCAACACCCTGTTGCCAATAGCCAAAATTGTTTTGAGAGAACAATAGGGCGCCAAACATTAGACACATAAAAAAGCAAGCTGTTTTTTTCATAGAACTAAGGTTATTTAGACATTTTCGATGCCATTACTAGGGCGTTATAGGCGTTTATAATTTTACCAGATTTAGACAGTTCAGAGAAAGGAACAGCATCTCCGCTATCCAAAGTCACCTTTCTATTTATACTTATACCAGAGTCCATTATTATTCTTTTTACTTGTGCAGCGCTCAGTTTTGGGTATTGAGAGAAAACTAGCGCAGCAACACCCGCAACCAAAGGGGAAGCCATAGAGGTGCCTTGTGCAAACTCATAATTCCCCTCAGGATAGGTTGAGTATATTCTTGAACCAGGAGCAAAAACATCTACCGTTTTTTTACCGTAATTAGAATAGCCTGCTACAATTGACGATCCATACTTCGGACCAGTGGCCCCCACCTTAATAAACGTGTCAGAAACTTCCGGGCCCGTCCCTAGTTGGTCGTTCGGAAAGTAGCTTGTTACATCCGTATCCTTGGCATCATTTCCAGCGGCTGCTACAATCAAAACATCCTTTTCAGCGGCATATGCAATAGCATCTCTAACCCACTCACTATGCGGTGAAAACCCTTTTCCAAAACTCATATTAATAACCTTGGCGCCGTTATCAACGGCATAATAAACACCCAGCGCAACATCTTTGTCATATTCATCGCCATTAGGCGTATTTCTGATGGCCATTATCTTTACTTTATCAGCAGCGCCGTTCACCCCTATATTGTTATTTCGTTTGGCTGCGATGATTCCAGAAACATGAGTTCCGTGGCTTCGACCGCTTCTAGCTTTTACATTATTATCCCCATAGGAGCGGTCATTAAAATCATCTGGATTATCTCCAACAACTTTCCTGCCATCAAAATCGATATTTAGATTATAATCCAAACGTTCATTAAAAGATTTTAGCCCAGAATCAAGCTCTTTCATAAGCGCCGCTATGCTGTCAAAACCAAAACCAAACGACTGTTTAATAACACTTATATGCTTTAGCAGCTCTTCGTCTTTTGTTGTAATCTTTTCAACATCTTCTTTGCTGTATTCTTTTTTATTTAAATACTCAGCAACAGCGGCGTCAGAAAGGCTTAATTGGGTCTTTATGCCGTCATACTGTGTTTTAGACCTTAGTAAACCCTTTCGCTCTTCATTAAGCAGTTCCTTTGCCTCTTCAAATCGGGGGTTTTCTGTGTTATTTTTAGCGAGCATCCTTACATATTCTAGTTGCTCATTATCTGAGTCCCCTAAGAAATTCCAGCCGTTTACGTCGTCAATATATCCGTTACCATCGTCGTCTATGCCGTTACCCGCTATTTCATCTTCATTCACCCAAATTTGTCCTTTAAGATCCTCGTGGTCGATATCGGTTCCGGAATCTATAACTGCAACCACCACAGTTTTGCCTTTAGTCTTGACCAGCTCCTTATAAGCCCTGTCTAAACTAACCCCAGGAATGGTATCCGTACCAATGTCTAAATGACTCCAAGATTTTTTCTGCTCATCCGTGAGTTTTTCTACTTTTAGAGGAAGCAGGTCAATATTTTCGATAGGAGTTGAGGTTATTTTTGCAGTTGATCCGCAGCCTGCCAGAAGCAATACCCCAAAAACGCAAGTTAATTTTTGAACACCTTTAAATTGTTTTGATTTCATTGTTAGATTTAAAATAAATTATTAAAATTATGAACAGCATTTAATTTCACACCTTTTTCGGTGTGCTTGACTGTGATTAATTCGTTATGGGCATCATGCTCCAAAAGTAGGTAATAATTATGATCCGCAGCAAGTTTTAAAAAACGTTCTTTTTCATCAAGAGTTAAAAGAGGTCTCGTGTCATAACCCATCACAAAAGGCAAAGAAATATGCCCCAAAGTAGGCAATAGATCAGCCATAAAACAGATGGTTTCACCTTTGTAAGAAATCATAGGGATCATTTGCTTTTCTGTGTGGCCATTGGCAAAAAACACATCAAACCCCAACTCAGAACGGTATAAAATGTTTCCTTCAGGCACCTTTAGGTGTTTCAAATTACCAGAAGCCTCAATAGGTAAAATGTTTTCAGATAAAAAAGAGGCTTTTTCGCGCCTATTAGGCGCTACCGCCCAATTCCAATGGTTTT
>TARA_Y100000385_G_scaffold263086_1_pt1 | contig 50888 bp, 44 predicted proteins | sample TARA_Y100000385 | Tara Oceans TARA_Y100000385 (sample SAMEA2620980) | marine metagenome | biome: marine biome (ENVO:00000447); feature: surface water layer (ENVO:00002042); material: "saline water (ENVO:00002010), including plankton (ENVO:xxxxxxxx)" | depth 5 m
CGATTAAACCTGCTCCAACAATACTTGGAATTTCCATAATATATATAATTAAAAATTAAACATTCAGTTTATTAATGTGCATGATCATGATCATGCTCTTCTACTGCCGATCCAAAATAAAGGGCGGACAACATGGTAAATATATATGCCTGTAATGCGGCTACTAATAATTCTAATATTCCTAACAAAAAGGCTAGCACAAAGGATAGTGAACTTCCTAGCCAACTTTTAAAAATAAACATCAAGCCTATTAAGCTCATTAATACAATATGACCTGCAGTAATGTTTGCATACAAACGGATCATTAATGAAAAGGGCTTGATAAAGGTTCCTAACAATTCAATGGGTGCCAAGACCAAACGCATGAGCTTAGGCACTCCGGGCATCCAAAAAATATGCATCCAATAGTCTTTCTTTGCCGTGAATGTGGTGATCAAGTATGTTAATATTGCCAAACAAAAAGTGACGGCAATATTGTTTGTGACATTAATTCCTAAAGGGGTCAATCCCAATAAATTGATTGTCCATATGAAGAAGAAGACCGTGAGCAAATAACTCATGTAGCGCTTGTAATGTTTCTCGCCAATGTTTGGTATCGCAATATCATCTCTAACATACAATACAATGGGTTCGAGAATTCTGCCAATGCCTGATGGAATTGAAGACGCTTTGTATTTTTTTGCCATTCTAGAAAACACCACAAACAACAACAATGAAACTACCATAATGGTAAATACATTTTTTGTTATTGAGAAGTCTAGTGGTTTAACATTAGTGGCGTGCTGCTGCGCATCGTAGTTAATGGTGCCATCCGCATCTGTTTTATAAATCTTTCCGTGGTCTAATTTGTAATAGGCGTCGCCTATGTGCGCTACAGACGCGCCGTGCTGAAGTTTTGATGACGAAAAAACTTGCAGCCCATTATCCCATAAAATTACCGGCAACGGAAACCCTTTATATTTGTGCTCTTCTGTAGCAGTTGTATAAGAGTATAAACCGAAGTCATAAGTATCTTCTAAATGGTGTTGAATGTATGCTTTAATTTCAGACTTAATATCCGTTTCTGACCCTTTATCACCTGCAATAGATAAAAATGGGAGTAGAAAAAATAATAACGCAATTAATCTAGCTGATAATTTACTTCGCATAACACTGTTTAAAGATCACTTAAAAATCGCTGCAAAGTTATGGTTTTATATCAAAACCAAAAACAATTTTAAGCTTTATTTTATCCCAAATTCTGTTGAAAGTATTTTGTATTAAACTCTACATTTTATTGAGCCATTTGCTCAAATAGGACGTCTCAAAAACTAAGCAAATGCTGTAGGGAATAAAAAAGGCGAAAAACTCTAGTGTTTCTACGGTTCCGTTGGCCTTATAAGGCCCGTGAAATAGGATAAAAAATACCACAAACTTAACAAAGCTACTGCCCAGAAACAGAAACCCAATTTGGTTGCTGTATTTTTCTCGCATTTGGTAAAGGAAAAATACAATCGCTATGGTCAAAAAGGTATTAATGCTATAAGCCTCAATAATTTTGTTAGCAAAAAGCGGAAACTCCAGGGTCTTTAGAAAAAACAGATGTATCCCAAACGCAAGCGCGGCCGTTAAAATTAAGCGCACAGAAAATAAAGTGATGGGGTGCCTTAGCATGATGGTATAAAAAGAGATTAGTATTTAATTCTATTGAGCTGCTTCAGTACGACATATAGCGAAAGTGCAACCCCAACTAGGGTGCAAATAATTAGAAACAATTTTTGGTCTGGGTAGTAGGTTTGATCAAGCCATTTTCCTAAAAGCACAAACAAGTATATAATCACCCCCATTTGAATTCCTATTCCTGAAATTATGGCGATTTGTTTAAGCGGATTGTCCAGCTTTACTAATGTTTTGAGCGGGTTTATTTGGCGTCTCGTTTTTCAATTCTTTGACAGCGCCTTTCATAAGGCAGTTGGCATTAAAGGTAGCCCCAGGCTCGACGGCCAGTTTCCCAATCTGCACTTCGCCTTCAACATTTGCTGATGCGCGTAAACTAAGTGTGTCTGAGACCGTTAAATTCCCTTTAAATTTACCTTCAACGTCTGCGTTTTTACAGGCTAATGTTCCATCGATTATACCTGTTTTTCCAATGACAACTTTAGCAGAAGTTGTCAAAGAACCACTTACGGTACCTTCTATTCTAAAATCCCCTTCGCTAATTAAATCTCCCTTGATAGTGGTACCATGCGCGATGGTATTTTGTTGTGAAAAGGAACCCGCGTTTGATTTTGAATTTTTATTATCTGTAAACATACTAAATTGGTTTTATTTAATTAAACTTAAGTAAGTTTCTAGGTTTTTATGGATTTGAACTGTTTGATAGTTTTTCGAAGATATCCCAAAATGGGGTTTAGAAATTATCTGCTCATTTTCTGTTTCAAGAATCTTTACAAAACCTAGGGCACCCTGAACACTTTTGAGTCCATGTACCACCACAAATATAGTATTTGTATTGTAAGCATCCCTAGAAATTGTCAAATTAAAATAGTCAACTTCTTGAACTGCAGCATTTAAGGCTGTTTCAAAAGCTTCTATTTCCTCAATTTCTGACACCTCAAACCTAAAAATAGCTTTGAAGTTAGTCTGGGTTGAGTCGTTGACAAAGGACTTGTTTTCCAGTTCCGGAATAATCGTGCCATACATATGAGCTGCTTTTTTACCTTCTATACTACTTGGGTAGTTTAGAGCGACAAAATTTAACCCTTCTTTATAAGCTTCAAAGCCGTACAGCCGAGCCTTGGCGGTTACTTTTAGAAGTTCTAATTTAGGCACTATTTCATCGCCATCAAGTCGAGTGATTAGTAAATCACAGCCTTCAATTACGTCTTTGTAGCTTCCAGTTTCAAACTGAGCATATAATTTGTTATAAAGCGCCTCTGGGCTGTTTTCGTCAGTACTCAAAGCGGTGTCTGGATTCAGTAAAATTTGAGCGTATCGAGAGTCTGGATGGTTTTCAACAATATCCTTTTTTGAAATTGCCTCAAGCTGCTCAAGCCCTAATAAAGAATACAGTTTGTATAAATTATATTTTGAAGGCAGAACAAGGCGCTCTTCTGGGGACTGCTTTAACAGTTTCTCTAACTTGTTCTTAGCGAGTGTATATTCTTTAAATTTGTCTTTGTAAATAAGCCCTAATTGGAAATAAGCAAAATTACGCTCTTTGGAAATGCTGTCCAATACCATTTTTTCTTTGGGTAGTTGTGCCAAATAGTAGTCCACGGTAAAACGGTTTTTATCTTCTTCATTTTGATTTTTTTCAGCTTTTTTCTCATCAACTTCAGCCGCACTAATGGTCTTATCTGACCAACGCCAATTGGTTTCTAGAGCACGCGCACCCCATATTCTTATAAATTCGTTTTTTCCAAAAGCAACGGTTGTTGGGTTATAGAAGTAAAATGTTTTACCTTTTTGGATGCCCAGGTTTTGAGAGGGTCCAAAAGACCCATTTTTGGTAGAGGCCGCCTGTTTTAAAGCTGCTTCTTTTAACTTTAATTTATCTATATACGCTTGAAAATAAAGTTCTTTCTCAGAGTCCGATAGTTTAACGATATTCAATATACTATCGTTATCTCGCGCAATTGCTTCGTAAAAAATAACATCCTCTAGATTGTCTCGTTTGCGCTTGATAGCGCGAAAGGACTTGCTGTTTTTTTTAAGGCTTAGCAAGGTACTATCATAGTAAGAACCTGCCTTGGAATACTCAGAATAATCGAAGTATAAGTCTGCTAATATTCGGTAATTAAGGGCTACCAAATGCGCGTCTTCCGAATTCGTACGCAAGGATTTATTATAATAAGCGATTGCCAAAGAATCCTTTTTGGTTTTTAGGTGATAGTTGGCGGTGTAGTGGTGTATTTTGTCTAAAAAAGGTCTGTTTTCTCTGTTGTTTTCTAAGGACTCTAAAAAGTCTTCGAGCTCAAGTTTATTGCCTGTTTGGAAATCAAAATTTTTGATTTTTTCTAAGTGAGCGCTTATCATATAAATTCGAGGTGTTCTGCGGTTGAGCGCTATCACTTGATCAAAAGCGATATTGGCACTGTCTTTAATGCCCAAGGAGGCATACAACTGGCCCTCGATAAATCGAAGTCTTCCTAGCTCTTCCTTATTTTTTGTGAGGTCTGAAGCCCGCTGCAGTTGTGTTAATGCACTGTCTAATGCCTTGGTATTAATATAGGCTTGTGCTAAAGTAGAAGCAGCCGCAACCTGGTCTTCATTTGAAAGTTCCGTAGCTTGTTGAAGGTGCTTTAAATTTTTAATCACCAAGCTTTCATTTTCCAGGCGGAGGTTGGTTTTTGCACGCCAAATTTTTGCAGCATTTATATTGCTACTTGCAGGATACTTAAACAAGACGTAGTTGAAGGCTTCTAAAGCAGGAATAAAGCGATTGTCAAAATAGCGCGCTTTACCCAATAATATATAGGACTCATCAATTTGTGGGTTTTTTTCTTTTCCCTTAATATTCATCCCATGCGTTTGAATGGCTTTAACCGCTTTTAATTCTGCGCGTTCAAAGTTTGGGTCCTGAGCCTTGTTTCCCAATATAATTTCATCGGTTATTTGAAGCCGTTCGACAGGGAGTATTTCCCAATAATTGTCTTTGTAGCTAGAGTTAATAGCGACTTTACCAGACTCTAGGGCTAAGCCCCCGTTGTAAAGAGCGTTGTATTTGGTGTTTAAAGAATGCCAAGAGCGGTTTATAAATTTGTCTTTTTTGCGGGAACAGCCTGAAGCTACAAGAATTGTTAGTACTACAAATAGTGTAAAATTATAAACGTGTTTCAAAAGAGAGGTCTTAGGTAGTGTTATAACTAAAAGTTACCGCATTATTGTATGCAGAGGTGTAAAAATAATCATCTTTTTGCATAAAACTAACAAAAAAACCAGATTTACATCAAAATTAATGTTAATCCGCAAACAAATTTTAGGAAGGGCTTAACAGAAAATTACACTAAATCTTTATTATTTTTGTAAAAAAAATTTATGGCTCAATTTCACCCACTAAAGGTTAAATCTATTTCACGTCAAACTAAAAAAGCTGTAAGCGTTAGCTTTGAGGTCCCTACTGTTTTGGAGCCTGAGTTTGCTTTTAAAGCGGGACAATACATTACTCTAAAGGCAGTCATCAACAAAACTGAAGTTCGTAGAGATTATTCCTTAAGTTCAAGTCCTAAAAGTGGAAATTTAACCGTAACCATCAAAGAAATTGAAGGAGGTCTATTTTCAACTTATGTTAATCAGCAGTTAGAGGTTGGAGCGGTTTTAGAGGTTGGTGTCCCAAATGGACGCTTTGTTTATGAGTTGAATACAAGCGGTCAAAAAACGGTTGTAGCGTTTGCAGCGGGAAGTGGAATCACGCCGATCATGAGCATTATCAGAACCGTTTTAGAAAACGATTCCCAGGGTAAGTTTATATTGGTATATGGAAATAAACGCCCAGAAGAAACTATTTTTTATGATACTATTTTAGAATTACAAGCACGTTATTCTGAGCGTTTTAAAGTTCAGTTTGTTTATAGCGAAGTGGACAAGGAAGGGGCGCTGTTTGGACGTATTGACAAAGGCATCATAAACTATATTTTTAAAAACATTAGCCGCTTAGAGGCTTCACAGCTCTTTTATTTATGCGGGCCCGAAGGAATGATTCAAACTGCAAGAGCTGTGTTGTCCGAGAATGCTGTAACAGAAGAGCGCATATTTTTTGAGTTGTTTACGGCTTCAGAAGCAGCGCCAAGTACAATAAGCACGCCTAATGATGGAGCATCTCAAATTACAGTGCTTGTCGATGATGAACAAACAACCTTTAAAATGCTTCAAAAACAAACCATTTTAGAAGCGGCGCTCGCCAATGATATAGATGCGCCTTATTCTTGTCAGGGTGGGGTTTGCAGTAGCTGCATTTGCCGTGTAACCAAAGGAACGGCTAGCATGCGACAAAATAATATATTAACAGATAACGAAATTGCTGAAGGCTTGGTTTTAAGCTGTCAGGCAGAACCAACCTCATCAACAATAGAAGTTGATTTTGACGATATTTAAAGATTGTTTTTCACTGTTTTTATAACCGTATCAACAGAGATGGTTTGTATGGCTAACTCATAGCCCTTTGGGAATTTATTCCCATAAACAGAGGTGGGTATTTTAGGGTATTCACTTCGGTTTGCTACAAGGCTATTAGTAGCTGGCTGGTTAAAGGGCGCAAAGCCAGCAAACGGATGGGTAACCCCCCAAAGGGTGACCACCTTGACGCCCAACATTGCTGCCATATGGCCATTACTGGAATCCATGGACAGCATAACTTTTAAATTAGAGATTACATCAAGCTCCTGTTCTAAATTAAATTTTCCTGCAACACAAAATACATTTTCATAGTTGCTTGCTAGTTTACTAAGTTGATTGGTCTCTACTGCACCGCCTCCAAACAATAAAATCTTATGCTCTTTTTGAAGTGTAGAAATTACTTGTTCCATTTTTAAAATTGGATAAGCCTTGGAGGTATAGGCGGCAAAGGGAGCAATTCCAATAACAGCGCTAGCAAAATTTCCAAGTGTAGTTAAAGTAGAGGATGAGTGTTTTTTGGGAGCTGAAAACGAGGGATTATCTAGCTTAAAGTTAAATCCTAAGGACCTAAATACATCTGCATAACGTTCAGGGGTAGAACGCAAAGCTTTAAAGTGTTTCCCAGCTGTAAGTGCTTTTTTATCGGAACGACCCTTGTCAATTTGAGCAAAATCAAGATCGAACAAAAAAAGCTTTAAAATCTGTGTTCGCAACACATTGTGAAGGTCTGCCACTGCATCAATTTGGAGTTTTTTTATAGACTTTGATAGCTGGTATAAACCACGGAGTCCTTTGTGCTGCGTCTCAAAATCGGCCAATATAACAGTCGCCGTTTTCACATCTCTAAAAAGAGGAGCAAATTTTTGCTTAGTTAAAACGGTGAGCTTTACTTTTGGATTAGATTGAGCGAAAGCCAAAAGCACTGGCACAGCCATAGCCACATCTCCCATAGAAGAGAGTCTAATCACTAATATATGCTTAATCTCCGACACCTATAAAAAGCTTATTTGGTCCCCCTAAGTACAGGGTTTAGTTCGTCGTCATTGTACATCTTCATTTGCTTGTAAACCTTCATATACTTATTTCCTTCACTGATGTCTTCAAGCAAATCATCGATAGCAGCAGAGAGGTCTGTGCGCTGTTCTAAAAGAATATTTAACTTTTTTAAACAGTTTTTTTTATGCGCATCCGAAGCGTCTTCCCTAACCGTTTCCAGTTGCATATGGTAAATCTTCAATGCTAATATTGACAAACGGTCGATAGCCCAAGCGGGGCTTTCTGAGTTTATTTTAGCCTTTGGAGCCACTTCTACATTTTTATATGTGTCTAGAAAATAGCTGTCTATAAACTCAACAGTATCCGTTCGATCTTGGTTTGAAGCATCTATCATTCTTTTTAACTTAAGAGCGGCAACGGGCTCGATATTAGGGTCTCTTATAATGTCTTCGTAGGCCCATTGTACCGTATCTATCCAGCACTTTCTAAAAAGTAAATGGGCGATAAGGTCTTGATCTTTGTTGTATTTGTTTTGAAAAGGTTGGTCTACAGCGTTTAAAACCTTATAGGAAGTGATAACGTCTTGAAAAATGGAATTGGCTTTGCTAGAAAACATAGTTTTTAAATTTACTGACAAATATAAGAGTAATTCTTTAGTTTGATTAGAGTACTATAACATATTAATAGCTAACTGAAGTCCTACTGCCATAAATAATGATATTATAATAAGGTCTGATAGCCACTGAAATCGTGTTGTTTCTGAAAAATTTGCCAGTATGATAGCTGAAGGCGCTGCCATAAAAATAGAGGCGTCCTTGTTGTTGCTTAAGTCAAAGAAAAAAGCAATAAAACTACTTATAATCATAAGAATAACAAGGAAAAAGCTGGCGCGATTAAATCGGTTTTTAAAAGAACTTGCCAAAAAGTAGTTTACAATTCCGCCCAAAACAATTCCAGCTGTCAAGCCGCTAAATAGGGCTCTATTTGAAAAGCTGAGACTGCTCAAATCAAAACAAATACTAGGGAGATATGCATTATAATTTGGAAGTTGATTGTTTGAAATTAGACTAAAACAAGTCCAAAAAATGCCAAAAGCAAAAACCCCACAAAAGGGTACTAATATGTTCTTTATCTCTACTACGGAATACAGCGCAATGCCAATCATTAGAGGGACGAAAAAGAAAAAGGAAAATGGATTTAAAAGCGTTGCAAGACAAGTCCAAAGAGAGGCGTCTAATAGTTTTATTTTTATGTTCTTTTTATTTTTTAAACTGATGATTCTTCGAAAAGAAAGCAGTATGCAAAAATTCGAAAGTAGCGCAAAAGGGGATTCTAAACTCTGAGGAAACAGCCCTACAAACAAGCAAAAGTAAAGGGCTGCAAAACTATTGTTATGTGTTAGGTTGTTCTTGGTTACTATAAAAATCACTAAAAAAAGGGAGGCTATAACAACTAGGATATAGGCCGCTTCGTACACTAAATTTAAAGCGTTAACCTCAAAATTGCTTATGATTATTCGTTGACAAAAAAGCAAAGCTATTAATACAACTGAAAAAATTATATAATGAATTGGTTTAGATGTCTTAAAAAAGCTTGTAATCATATAAAGTGTTAACTATATTTGCAGGGTAAATATAAGCTTATTATAAAACTGTCATAATCGTTTTAAAAATTCTAATCGAATTTGACATCCCTAATAAGGCTTCTAACGCTAAATTTTAGACCTATGAAAGATTTTTTTAATGCCATACAAGAACTTTGCGAAAATGTATTATTTGTGCCCTTTGACGAGTTAAGAGCATTAGAACTAAACAGCTGGTGGGCAGCTAACATCGCAACCTGGGTTTTTATGGGGATTGGGATTGTTGCTTTTATTTACTGGATGCTTCAACTTAAGTCTTTCAGTGATAAAAATGAAGAAGACAAAAGTATTTCTTCACACTCCTATTTATAAGTCAAATCCAATATCCCGCCGGTAATTCATCCCGTCAAACTTGATGTTTTTTATCGAATTATAAGATGTTTCTAAGGCAGAACGGAAATCATCTCCAAATGAGGTTACCGTTAAAACACGCCCCCCTGAAGTCTCGAGCTTGCCCTTAGTTTTAGCTGCTCCCGCATGAAACACAATGGAATCATGGACGCGTTCTAGGCCGCTAATTTCTTTTCCTTTTTCATAGGCCTCTGGATACCCTCCAGAAACAAGCACTACAGTAACGGCTGTTTTTGGATCTATTTCAATTTCAACTTCATTTAAATTTCCTTGGTCAATCGCTTGAAATATCTTTACAAGGTCGGTTTTTAACCTTGGCAATACCGCTTCTGTTTCAGGGTCTCCCATTCGCACGTTATATTCTATAACCATCGGTTCTCCGTCCACCACAATAAGCCCAATAAATATAAAGCCTTTATAGGGGAGGTGATCGCAAGTGAGACCATTGACTGTCGGTTTTACAATTCTGTTTTCTATCTTCTTTAACAAGGTCGAATCTGCAAAAGGAACCGGGGATATAGCACCCATTCCACCTGTATTTAGGCCTGTATCGCCTTCGCCTATCCGCTTATAATCCTTGGCAGTTGGAAGCAGTTTATAGTTTTTACCATCCGTTAGAACAAAACAGCTTAATTCGGTACCATCTAAAAACTCTTCAATTACAACTTTTGTACTGGCATCTCCAAATTTTGAGTCAATCAACATACTTTTAAGCTCCTGCTTAGCTTCATTAACATCCGTCAGTATCAAAACGCCCTTTCCGGCTGCTAGGCCGTCTGCTTTAAGCACATATGGGGGTTTTAAAGAGTCTAAAAAAGCGTAGCCTTGTTCAATTGTTTCTTTTGTAAAACTTTCGTAGGCGGCTGTTGGGATGTCATGACGGCATAAGAACTCTTTGGCAAATTCCTTGCTTCCTTCAAGCTGGGCGGCTGCTTTTTGAGGACCAATAACAGCGACTTGCTTTAAATCAGGGTCGTGAAGGAAAAAATCGTAGATCCCATTGACTAGGGGAGCCTCTGGACCAACGACAACCATATCAATAGCATGTGCTAAAACTTGTTTTTTAATCCCTTCAAAGTCCATAACAGATACAGCAAGGTTGGTTGCAATAGTGGCAGTTCCTGAGTTTCCGGGGGCCACAAAAAGCTGTTTGCACAAGGGACTTTGTGAAAGCTTCCAAGCAAATGTGTGCTCTCTTCCGCCCCCGCCTAATATTAAAATATTCATGTTCATGTATTAATATGCCTTTTCTTCTCCTTTTAAAGAGTTAAATATTGTTTGAAAAATAATTTTAAGATCTAAAAAAAACGACCAGTTTTCAACGTAAAAAACATCGTGTTTAACACGGCCAATAATGTCTTTATCCGATTCAACCTCACCTCTATAACCACTTACTTGTGCTAAGCCCGTAATCCCTGGTTTTACAAAATGACGAACCATGAACTTATCTACTTTTTTTGCGTACATCTCTGTATGGCTTAACATATGGGGCCTTGGGCCAACCACAGACATTTCTCCTAAAAATACATTAAAAAACTGGGGCATTTCATCGAGACTTGTTTTCCTAATAAACTTCCCGATAGTGGTAATGCGGTTGTCGTTTCGGCTGACCTGTACAAGGTCCGCTGTTGGATTTAAAACCATAGACCTAAACTTAAAACAATTGAAAGTCTTGTAATTGTAACCATTTCTGTACTGAGTAAAAAAGACAGGGCCTTTGGACTCTAGTTTGATAATGAGCGCTAGAACTGGGGTGAGCCATGAAAGCACAAAAATGATTATAATTAGGGAAAAAAGGAGATCAAATACACGCTTCAAGAAAAGGTTAAAAGAGTCTTCTAAAGGGATGGTTCTAAATGATAAAACTGGAATGATCCCATAATAATCGTGCTTTAGTTTTTTTGACAAAACCTCAACATTGTCTGGAACAAACTTAACAGTCTTAAGGTTGTTGTCTGCAAAATTAACTACTGCTAGAAGCTCTTCATTGTTAAGTTCGGATAGGGAGCAATAGATTTCATCAATATTTTCCTCTAAAATATATCTAAATAGCGCTGCTAAATCTAATTTACTTCGATCTTTAAAGTTTACTATTTTTTTATTTACAAACCCTAAATGAGGAGTCTCTTTAAAAAACTGATCTAATTGAAGGCCTTGTTTGTTGGCCCCTAAAATTATAGTGTTTCTAACATTCCCTTTAAAATACCCACGGTATTTTTTTAATAAAAAGAAATTTGCGTACTTAAAAAATGAAATAAACGCAAAGACTGATATAATGTATATTAAAACAGTAATAGGAAAAATCTCTAATTCAAGATTAAAACCAGAGTAGGCAAACATTAAAAGCGTAAAAAAAAGCGCTTGTCTAAAAAGTAAATTGAAAACTCTTGTAACAAATGAAAACCTGTAAACCTCATAAAACTGCGATATTAAGGCCGTAATAATCCATCCCGAAGAGATTACTAACACAAAGTTGAGTGTTGGGACTTCATTAAAAAAATAAAAAACACCAAGAACGTTTACAACCACCAAGTCGGTAGCGCAAGAAAGTGGCTTGATAAAGCCTGAATATCGCCCTTGTTTAAATAAACTCATTTAATGTTTTATGTGTTTGGTAAAATCTTTGTGATCAATCTTATGTAGTTTATCCTTTGATAAGGTCTTAAAATAATTAAACGTCTTTTCCATGCCTTCAGACCTACTTGTTTTAGGCGTCCAATTTAACTCTTTTTTTGCCAATATTATATCAGGTTTTCTTTTTAATGGATCATCTACTGGCAAGGGCTTGAAGCTAATTTTTTGGTCGGCGTTTGTAAGTTTTAAAATTTCATTGGCAAATTCAATTATTGAGACCTCTTCAGGGTTCCCAAGGTTGACTGGCAATGAATAGTTACTAAATAACAATTTGTAAATCCCATTGACTAGATCATCGACATAACAAAAAGAACGTGTTTGGGTGCCTTTTCCAAAAACAGTTAAATTCTCACCTCTTAAGGCCTGCCCCACAAAAGCAGGAATTACCCGGCCGTCATTTAATCGCATTCGAGGTCCATAAGTATTAAATATACGCGCAATGCGCGTTTCCACCCCATGAAAACGATGGTAGGCCATTGTTATGGCCTCCTGGAAGCGCTTAGCCTCATCATAGACGCCTCGAGGTCCAATGGAGTTTACATTTCCAAAATAATTCTCAGACTGTGGGTGTTCCAAAGGATCGCCATATACTTCAGAGGTCGAGGCAATGAGAATGCGTGCTCTTTTGGCTTTGGCTACCCCCAATAAGTTGTGAGTTCCTAAAGAGCCCACCTTAAGGGTCTGGATTGGGATTTTTAAATAATCAATAGGACTTGCTGGAGACGCAAAATGTAATATATAATCTATGGACTCTTCAATGTCAATGTGAACAGTGACGTCGTGTTCTATAAAATGAAAGTTGGGATGTTCAAATAAATGCTGGACATTGTCCTTGTCGCCAGTAATGAAATTATCAATGCCTAATACCCGAAAGCCTTCGTCTATAAAACGATCACATAAATGGGACCCTAAAAACCCAGCAGCTCCGGTAATAACAATCGTTTTTGGCATAAAATTCTCTAGATAATGTACAAAGGTAAGAAAATATTAATCTATGATCGATTTGAGTTGCTCTTTAAGTTTAAAGGTTGTCAGCTAATTTTAGCATCCTATTTAAAATTAGCTCTTTAGAGAAATGATTAAGAACATATGTCCTAGAATTACTTCCCATATTTTTCATCCTAGTGTCTTCAGAAGTCAGTTTATCTAACTGCTGAATAACGTCTTTAGAGTAGTGGTTGAAAAAAAGACCTGCGTCTATCGTTTTGAATATGCTGTTTATTTCGGAATCTTTATGGCCAATGATAATAGACGGTTTTGCACTTGCCATCATCCCTAATACTTTGGATGGCATTACGGTATCTAATAAGTCAGGTTTTTGAAACAACAGGTGAATGTCTGTGCTACAAAGTAAATCAGAGAGCTCGTTGAAGGGTACAGGTGGATAATACGTAACGTTCGATAATTTTGACGTTTTTTCTAAAACCCAGTTTTTTTTGGCGCCATCTCCTACAATTATGACGTCATACCTGTTTTTGTCTAAATCATTACAAAATTCAATAAAACTATTCCAATCTTGTTTGTCTCCAATATTGCCTGAATATAGGAGTGATATTTTATTTGATTTAGTATAATTGTGAGGCGTTGCGGATGAGGGATCGATTGTGTTTTGATCTATCCAGTTGGGTAAATAAAAGGTTGAGCTCTTTGTCTTTTGGGAAAGTTTATCAAGCATGCTATGGCTAATGGTGCTTACAACAGTGGCCCTATCCAGAATCCACGACTCTATTTTGAATAGTATTGAAAAAAGAGCATTTGTTTTTTTACTAACACCTGTTTGTAATGCGGCATCAAATTCGAAATCCTGAATATGGACCCATAATTTTGTATTAAACCGTTTTTTATGAACCCACCCTAAAAATGCTGAAGACGTAAATGGGACAACCGCAATTACTAAATCGCACTTTTTAATTTTAAATAAATTAATGAATGACCCAAATGTAAAGTCTATTAAATGAATTATTCTTTTGAAGAATGTTGGTGCTTTAGGCACATACTGCTTGTATCTTAATATTGTGGTTTGACCAATGGATTCTTTATAAAATAAAGGCTTTGATTTATATTCCTTATAAACCTCCCATTGAGGGTAATAAGGGAAGGCCGTTACTACAGTTACGTTATGGCCGTTTGATTCGAGAAACTCTACCCATTGAGAAGAGTATAAGCCTATAGCCGAATCTTCTGGAGCGTAGTTTAAGCTAATTAAGGTGATGTTTTTTTTATTCACTCTTTTGGTTTTCTATCTTTAATCGGTTTAGCAGGACTTCCTATACAAATTTTGTTTGAAGGCAGGCTTTTAAAAACTGAGCTTCGCGCCCCCACCACCGTTGCATCACCAATAGAAACAGAGGGGGCTACATAAACATCGGTAGCTAACCAACATTTAGAGCCAATTGTGATCTTTTTTGAGTAAATATCAAAGTTATTTGATGTGTAGTCATGGCTTCCTGTGCACAAATAACTTCTCTGAGAAATTACAGTATTTGAGCCTATTTCAATATCGCCCAGCGAATAAAGAACGACCTGGTCTCCAATCCAACTGTAATCGCCAATTTTAACTTTCCATGGATATGTAATTTGGGCTGAAGATCTAATAATTACTTTAGTGCCAATTTTTGCGCCAAAACTTCTAAGTAAAAAACGGCGCCATCTATACATTATTTGAGGAGAAGGCCGAAATAAGAGCGCCTCAACGAGCCACCAAAGCTGAACCGTCAAAGCAGATCGGCCTCTAAATTTAGCAGGGTTAGTGTATTTCAAGAGATTTTGCATACTATATACTTTTAAGTACGGGTTGTTTAGAGTTGTTGAAAAAACAAATTAAAAAGAAAAACAATATAACGCCAGATTGTCTAGATAATACATTCTCTACTAAAAACAAGATACAATATAAAACAAGTATCATTACCAACAGAAGATTTCTGTTTTTTATTGCATCTCGAAAGTTTATTAATAAGAATCCTAAGAAAATAATCAATCCAATCAATCCTGTTTTAATCATAACATCCAAATATTGATTGTGACTGTTATACCTATGCATAAGTAGAAGGTCACTTTTATTAGCATAGCATAAATTTAATTCTCTTTGCGCATCTCCAACTCCGTAACCAGTAAATAATTGTTTTGTAATAATTGTCCAGCTACAGTCATAAATCCCTAACCTAATACTAGTTGACAGGGTCGGATTGAATTCTTCATAAGTTTGAGCGCTAACCAACTCATTCATTCTTCGGTTATAAATGAATAGGGTTATTAATGAAAAAACAAAGGTGACTATTATTAAATATTTATAAGTTTTATTTATGCTTGTAAGAAGAAGTAAAAAGAAAATAATAATAAAAAGAGCCAAAATGGCGCCTTTACTTGAAAGGAAAAGCAGTAACACTAAATTGATCAATGTTAGTGTTAAAAAAAGTAATATTTCCTTATAATTTTTTAACTGTTTTTGTTTGAATAAATAAAAAACGAATATGACAGATAGGGCTAAAAATATAGAAGCGTAGATAGGGTGGTGACCTATAAGAGGCATGTCTATAATGATATTTCTATATTTATCTGTATTCCATATATAATCTAAAGAGGATTTACGGAAAATAATATAAGTAAAGGAGAATATAGAAAACACTGTTGTTGAACCAATAAAAGTTTTCATAAATACTTGCTTTAAGTTGTTTGAAGCCTTAAAGGGGGTCATTAATGCAAAAAAGGTTATTGGTATGACTAAAATTGACAAGCCTGTTTCTAGTTTTTTGAAAGCCACTGAATAGTCATTAGTATACAGTACTGAAATTGCATACACAATGAACAAAGAAGAGTTTATGAAAATCCATTTCCAATTTATTTTATGCTTTTTAAAGAAAAAAAGGGCTGCCGCAAATAATAAAATGACAGGGAGTCCTTTTACTGAATTTGGAATAATTGGAAAAAGCGCAAAAATTAAAATTAAAACATTTAAAACATTTGCTTTATTAATTTTACTCATGATTTTTTGGGAATATAAATTTATACTTTTTAAACACATTAAAAAAAGTTAAAATGAGTAATAAAAACAGGAAGACTAAAAATTCATCCGAAAAAGGCATTCTGAAAAATAATAGTCCCAAAAAGAAGCCTACAATATTAGAAATAGACCCATAAAACCTTAGGGATTTTGTAATAAACCCTTCAGTAAACCATAAAACAATTGGCAAAAGAATTACACCATATACAGAAAAATTCATGAACATTTCACCAATTATTGTCGTAACTAAGGAAGATCCGCCAAAAGAATTAGCGGTTATCACTGTTATGCTTTCTGGTTTCGCCTCCCAAATTGATCTAGGAACATAAAAAAACAACGGCTTAAGGTAAGTGGCTCCTAATAAAAAATCATCATATCTATTGAACAAATTGTAAATTACATTAACATTAATCGATTCTGAAATCCCAATAAAGAATAGCTTAGGGTTTGGGGGCTCTAAAACCATCGCCCTATTAAGCGCTGCTATAAAAACATCAAAAGTAGGCAAGCCATTAAAAAACAATGGGCCTCTAATGTGTCTAAAAATAGAAGCAAAATATCCGAAAAAAAATGTTGCAGGGAAAAGAAAAGGAGAGGCTATTAAAGTTTTTTTTGTGTATCGCTTTAGAAAAATAAAACCTATTAATATAGCTGTGCAAAATAAATATATTCTGTTTCCTGAAAAAACCATATCGATAACAACAAAAACCAACGTAAAAAACATGAATGCATAAAAGCTTAAGTCATTTCTTAACCATTTATAAAATAATGTGGAAATGAATAATATCTTAGCTGAATTGACAATAAAAACAATTAAAACAGCAAAAGCTCCATTTGACCGCATAAAATGTTCCCTGTTTTGATACCAATCCCCCCCATCTAATAAGCCTGAACCTATAAAGACTATCAACATGCCTATTACATAAATTATCAAATAGCCTTTTGAATTAGGTTTAAACTCAGAATTTAATTCTAAAGTTGAATATCGAGAAGGAAAATATAAGTAAATTATAAGGGAAAATATATAACTTATTAACAGCAATGAGCTCTGTATATTATTTCCCAAAACAACATCTGATAATGTTGTATAATTAAAGTCTGTTTTTGAAAGCTCTAACGTGCCTGTAAATATCATGATCCCAACAGGGATAAATACAAAAAATAAAACACCAAATGAAATTCCAACTTTAAAGGTTACTCCTTTTTTTAATAATATATAAACCATTATTAATGAAATCAATAAAAACTCAATTATAAAAAGTGATGAAATTAAATTTGCCATTTTTTAAATATTAGAATTTGAGATTTGGTTGCTCAGTTTTTTGAAATAATAATAACCAATAAAAACTAACAAAAGCTCTGTTGTCGTTACAATGACTGCGACTCCATATATATCGTAAATCTGAACAAAAATTAGGTTCATTATTATATTAAATAATCCTCCGAAAATTAAAATATTCATTCTTATTTTATACCGTTTTATGGCAGGAAAATAAAGCATATTATAAAGCATGTTTAAGCCAGAAAATATAGATATAAAACTTAATATTCTAAATATATTAACATAGCTCGTTATTAAAGCATCATCATAGACGATTTCTAATATGCTTTTCGCAAAAAGTAAGATTCCCAAGGTAATTAAAGTGCTAACTAAAAAAATAGGAGGCATGATTTTATTTATAATTTTCTTCTTTTGACTGTCTTTCTGTCTTGCTACCCATGGGTATAGTGCCTGGTAAAACGGAACATATACGTTCTTAACTGCTAAAGTAAGCTTTTCCATACTCGAATATACGCCAGCAATTACATTGCCAAAGAACAGGCCTAAGATAAACACATTGCTTGCCGTATACATACTTGATGCAAAATTTGAAACGAATAAACTAGAACTTTCTAGTAACAATTGTTTAATTAAACTGGTTTTGGGGAGTCTAAATTCAAAATATTGAAAGCTTAACGCGAAACCAATCAACCCCGAGACTAAAAAACCAAGGGAATTATAAATAGGGACTTTAAAATAATCTAACTCTGATTTAATTAGTACAAATACTAAAACCGTAAATATAACCTTAGCTAAAATATTAATGAGGGTTATAAACTTCATCTTTTCGATACCTTGAAAAAACCACACTGGAAATAGTGCTTGACCTATCACAGCACCAAAACTGAACAAATACACTTCAGCATCCACACTAAATCTAGTAAATGTATTTACCAAAACGTATAATATACTAAAGGCAATAATTATTAATCCTAACTTAATAATCATTATTGCTAAAAAAATCTCTCCTGTTTTTGCCTTATCATTTCTAGCCAATGATATTTCTCTGGTACCACTTATCTTAAATCCAAAATCCACAAAAACAGTTAAAAAAACAGCTAAGGATTGCGCAAACATAACAAGTCCAAATTTATCTGCACCTAAAGTTCTGACCAAATATGGAAGTATTAAAAGCGGTAAAATATAATTAGCCCCTTGAAGCAGGACTAAAGATAAAAAATTTTGAGCAACCACTTTTTTCTCCTTATTTCCTAAAACAGAATATACCTTATTTAATAGTTTCATTAAGAAATTTCCTTTAACTGATGCTTGATTATTGTTTGTAATTCGATTAATTATAAAAAATAATCTAATTTATTTAGGGCAGAATAACTTAAGTTTTATTAGTTACAGCTTACTTAACAGGTCTTGTTTTACCTACATTAATCTATAATTTTATTGATTAAATCCAGGGTAATATTCTCTTTAAAAAAGAACTCATTTTTCTTTATTTTTTGTTCACTCCAGTCCCACCACTTAAGAGCTCTTAATTTATTGATTATTTCTTCTGAAAACCTATACTTAATGATTTTAGCGGGAACTCCTCCTACAACTGCATAACTTGGAACATCCTTGGACACTACCGCTTTAGCTCCAATAATTGCCCCGTCTCCAATCCTTATTCCATCCATGATTATAACATCTGCTCCAATCCAAACATCATTTCCAATTGTGATCTTTTTATACTCCTTAACTTTTGCTAAACGCTTAAAGCCTAAGGCGTGTTTTATAGCATATTTTTTGGTGTAAAAAATTGGAGATGTTGAAGCTAAGTTTGTTGGATGCATCCCTAAGCCTGACTTAAAATTCATGGATATAGAACAGTATTTCCCAATACTTGTATTGTTCACAAAAGCAAATAACCCGATGTAAGAAAAGTCTCCAAGCTTAGAGTTAGTAAACCTAGAAAAAGGAAAAATTCTGCTTTTTGAACTTATAACTGAGTTTTTTTTGTAAATAATCATTGTTAATCGTTATAATGTTTTGATACGTCATCAATTTTTTCAAATAATAACCCTGTCTTAAGATATAAAACGGTTTTAATTTTATCAATCAAATTCGGACCCATAAAAAACTGGCGAAACTGTTTTATAACGCCTTTGTCAAAAGTAGTGGTTTTATTCTGAAAGTCATATTCATCGACACTACTCAACTCATTTTGATTGTAAATATCATGTCTTACTTTATGCTGCCCTGATCCGTCAAAGCCTACGTTCTTAAGCTTAGTGTTTGTTGCCCATACACAAACCCCTTTACTTTTAAAAATATGCGCATACCACCTAATTAGCCAGCTATTTACTTCATTTTTGGTTTGGAGCGTTAAAAAATAAGTGAATGATTTTCCTGACCAATTAAATGTTTTTTTTAAACTAGTGTCTGATAATATTTTTTTATAATAGGCTTGGTCTTCAAAATCACACATTGCCCATTTATTTTTCCATGTGCCCCAGCCCCAAGAACATGGGTATGGAGTGATATAGGTGTCTTTTATGGGTTTATCTCTAAGGGGCATTCCAAACCCTGAAACATGCATGACATTTTCAAAATCCTTATAGAAATTCAAGGTGTTTTCCATATAATTGAAATAATTGCTGTACGGTATGCAGTCATCTTCCAAAACTGTGACGGCATCATATCCTAAATTAAAAACCTCATTAACTCCAGAAATAACATTCTTTGCTAGTCCTAAGTTTTTTCCCCTCAAGCTTACTTTGCAGTTTTGTGTTTTAATTGTAATTCGTTTTACATAATCTCTAACTTTGGTTGTTTTTTTTAGATTGTGTTTTTGGGGGCCGTCACAAAAAATAAACAAAGGAAGCTCTTTTTTGAATTCAAGTATTTTAGGCAGAGAACTACTCAGGTGATCAAAACGATTGTAACAAAAATAAATGATTGCTATTTTAATTTTTTTATTAGAATCTTTCATATCAACTGTTTTTTTGTGTCTATGGTAAAACTTCATTTAGACCAAGACTAGAAGGTATAATACAGATACTACTAATTTCTTCGTTTGCTGATTCCCATGTGATTACACTATTTGAGTCAGAGCTAGGCCCTAATATTATTTTAATTATCTCAGTATTGGTCTTTGCTGTCAAGCTACATTTGTACCAACCTTCACCCATATCTTCAATTTTCGCAGCACCTTTAATGAATGTTCCAACATCTGAAACACCTTTTATTAAACCCTTTTCTAAATCGAAAACCGCATCTACCCTATTGGGGTATTCTCCAATAATTCTTAATCCAAAAGAAACTCCTAAACCATCTTTTTTAACCAAAATACTAGTTCTGTAATAATTTCCCATTTCAACCGGTATATTATTCACTGAGGCATACGCAGTTTTCGTTGTGCTTGTTCTAGAAAGTATAAACAACTGTTTATTCGTTTGATTTAAATCCTCCTTTACTTTTGTTAATGATAACCTATTTAACACCCAAAGAGGATGGTTTGGAAGAATAATTGACTGCTCTTCCACGCCTTTGATTGGCTTTGAATATGCTGTGTTTTTGTTTTTACACGAAAACACAAATATAAGTGTCATTGTTAAAGTTATTGCTCTCTTCATTAAAACTGTTCCAAAATTAAACTATCTGGAATTAGAAATAAATCATGGTTTTGATTTATTGAAGCTTCCCAGGTTTGTATATTTCTACTAGTATTCGTTACACCAAAAATTACTCTTATATACCTAGCTAAAATAGTTGCAAAAATTGAGCATTTATACCACCCATTCTATTTTTTCCTCAATAGTAGCTATTATGTTCTCAAAACTTACAAAACCGTTTGACCCTTTTACAACACCCTTTTGTAAATCAAATACAGCATCGACTCTTTTTGGATAATCCCCCTGTATTCTTAAACTAAATAACTCACCAGTGACTCCTTTTTTAGGGTCTGAATATGTTGAAGGAATAAAACCATAATTCCCTACGTAAGGCAAAAAATTAATGATTCTGTCTTGAGCATCTATTTTATCTATTTCAAAAATTTTCTTTTTCTTATTATATTCATATTTTTTATTTGTTCCAGCTGAAATCTCTATAACTGCATTAAAAACCCCGTCCTAAACTTTAAGAGGGAGTTTATTATAGTCTAAATTTTCTTTGCAATTAAATACTGAAAAAAACATCACAAAACCAATCAAAATTCTAAAAAACACCTAATTATTTGTTTTTAGCCTTATACCAATGGTAAATATCTTTGAGCCCTTGGTCAATTACTACCGAATGTCTCCACCCTAAGCCATGTAATTTAGAAACATCCGTAAGTTTCCTTAAAGTACCATCTGGTTTATTAGAATTAAACACTAACTCTCCTTTAAATCCCACCGCAACTTTTACCTTTTCAGCCAGCTCTTTGATAGAAATGTCAATCCCTGTGCCTATATTTATATGAGTATTTCTAATTTCTTTTTCAGAGGCATTATAAGTATCCGAGAAGTTTCTGTTTTCCATCAAAAACACGCAGGCATCGGCCATATCTTCGCTCCACAAAAACTCCCGTCTAGGTGTTCCTGACCCCCAAACCTCAACGCGTTCCGCAGAGACTCCAAAGGAATCTAAATAAGCGAAGGCAGCTTCGATATTTGAGACGTTCAAATCTTTCACAACTTGATCAAGTTTCGATTCTGATAACAGCTTTGCTAAATGCATTTTACGAATGAGGGCAGGCAAGACGTGCGATGTTTCAAGATTAAAATTATCATTTGGTCCGTATAAATTTGTGGGCATTACTGAAATAAAATTGGTGCCATACTGCAAATTATAACTCTCACACATTTTAATCCCTGCTATTTTAGCAATGGCATACGGCTCGTTAGTATACTCTAAGGAGTCTGTTAGTAGGTGTTCTTCTTTCATGGGCTGAGGACACTCCCTAGGGTAAATACAAGTGCTTCCTAAAAACAATAGTTTTTTTACACCTTGGGTATAACTTTGATGAATCACATTGTTTTGAATCATCATGTTTTCGTATATAAAATCGCCTCGACATGAATTATTGGCCTCAATGCCGCCCACTTTAGCTGCCGCTAAAATCACATATTCAGGTTGTTCCTTTTTAAAAAATGCCTCTACCTCCAATTGATTAATTAAATCTAACTCCGCGTGTGCTTTAGTAATGATATTGATATACCCTTTTGATTCTAGATTTTTAACAATTGCACTCCCTACTAATCCGCGATGACCGGCTACATATATTTTAGCATTTTTATTCATAATAATTTTTGATTGCATACCCCCCCTTTTTCAAGTATTGTTGCTTTTGCATCAGCTTCAAGTCGCTAGACATCATGTCGTTTACTAAATATTTTAAATCGTACTTTGGAGTCCAGCCAAGTTTGTTTTTAGCCTTTGAGGCATCCCCTATCAGTAAGTCAACTTCTGTAGGTCTAAAATACTTAGGGTCTACAGCAATCACTTCTTTTCCTATTTCAATTGAGATGCTTTTGTGTGTAGACGACTTTACATAGCCTTTTTCTTCCACGCCCTGTCCCCGAAATTCTAATTCAACTCCTATATGCTTAAAACACATTTTAATAAAATCCCTTACAGTTGTTGTTTTTCCAGTTGCGATCACCCAGTCTTCTGCTTGTTCCGCTTGTAGTATCATCCACATCATACGGACATAGTCTTTAGCGTGACCCCAGTCTCTTTGGGCGTCTAAATTGCCTAAAAACACCTTGTCTTGTAGCCCTAATGCTATTTTTGAGGTTGCTCTAGTTATCTTTCTCGTCACAAAGGTTTCGCCTCTAACGGGTGATTCATGGTTAAATAAAATCCCATTACATGCAAAAATATTATACGCCTCTCTATAGTTAACTGTAATCCAATAGGCGTACATTTTTGCAACGGCATAAGGGCTTCTGGGGTAAAAAGGCGTCGTTTCTGTTTGAGGAACTTCTTGTACCTTTCCATAAAGCTCTGAAGTTGATGCCTGATATATTTTTATTTTTTCTTCTAATCCTAAAATCCGAACCGCTTCTAATAGTCTTAAGGTCCCTAAGCCGTCAGTATTTGCTGTATATTCCGGCATTTCAAAAGAAACATGAACATGACTCATTGCGGCCAAATTATAGATTTCGTCGGGCTTAACTTCTTTAATAATTCTGGTTAAATTTGTACTATCAGTCAAGTCTCCGTAATGCAAATAGAAGTTTTGGTGGTCTACATGAGGGTCTTGATATAAATGGTCTATTCTCTCAGTATTAAAAGAGGATGCTCTTCGTTTAACGCCGTGAACTATATAGTTTTTTTTAAGAAGAAACTCACTTAAATAAGCTCCATCTTGACCTGTCACCCCTGTTATAAGTGCGGTTTTGTTTTTTGTCATTTCTTATAAATTAATAATTGCTTTTTTAAGCTCTCTTTCCAGTTTGATGTTTCATTTTTTAAAACCCTTTTTATCTTGGTCTTATCCATCACACTAAAAGCAGGCCGCTTGGCGGGCGTGGGATATGCGCTTGTTTTAATTGGGTTTAGCTTTATTTGTGTTTTCGTTATCTCAAAAATAGCGGCTGCAAAATTATACCAGCTTATCGCTCCCTCATTGCTGTAATGGTAAACGCCGAAACAAGTGCTTTTAGTATTTATTATTTCTAATATTACCTCTGCTAGGTCTCCTGCATAGGTTGGAGTGCCTATTTGATCTGATATCACGCTAATTTCGTCGCGTGTTTCGGCAAGACGAAGCATTGTTTTCATAAAATTATTACCATGTTCAGAATATAACCATGAGGTTCTAAGTATAAAATACTTTTCTATTGCTTTTTGTATCTCAAGCTCCCCTTGAAGCTTAGAAGCTCCATACACGCTTATGGGTTTGGCTGCATCTGTTTCAATATAGGGCTCTGTCTTTTCACCGTCAAAGACAAAGTCCGTAGAAACATGAATTAAAGTAGTGTCAAATTCGTTGCAAACTAGGGCCAAGTTTTTGGCCCCTATTGCGTTAATTTCAAAGGCCTTTTCAGCCTCTGTTTCAGCTTTATCAACAGCAGTGTAGGCCGCGCAATTAATACAATAATTAATATTTCGTTGCGTCTCAAAAAAAGTTTTTAATTGGTTCCGATTACAAACATCTAGGCCTTGATAATCTGTGTAAATAAAGTTTATATTTTCATACTGATTTTCAAGGTCTTTAATACAACTTGCTAATTGCCCTTTACTTCCTGTAACTAATACATTTATCATAGGATTAGCGTTGAAAGTGTAGGTAATTTTAGGTCTTTCTCAGAAACAACGAGCTCAGTGGTTGGTAGCCTCCAGTCAATCCCCAAATAAGGGTCATCATAGCGAAGTCCTCTTTCTGAAGCCTTGTTGTAGAAATTATCACATTTATAGCAGAATATAGCGGAGTCGCTAAGAACCACAAACCCATGTGCAAACCCTCTAGGTACAAAAAGTTGTTTTTTATTATCTTCCGATAATTCAATTGAAAAATATTGGGAAAAGGTAGGAGACTCTTTTCTCATGTCAACAACTACATCTAAGACTGTTCCTTTTATAGCCCGCACTAATTTAGCCTGCGCATGCTCCCCTGTTTGAAAGTGTAAACCTCTTAAGACCCCTTTGGAAGAAAAAGATTCATTGTCTTGAACAAAATTAACAGTTCTCCCTATCAACTTATTAAAATTATTTTGACTGAAACTTTCATAAAAATAACCTCTTGAGTCTTTAAACACTACAGGCTCTACTATAAAACAATCTTTAAGTTTTGTTTCTGTTACTTTCATTTGTTTTAACTAAAAAATATACTGCGTTTTGTGTCTAGGTCCTTTGATGAAAAACTATCGTATTATAACCGTTAGATAGACGTCTTATACTTTTCAATGTATTTTAAAAACTCTAAGCCCAGTAAGCCAAAAAAGGCTAATAAAAAGAGTAATATTGGAAAATATTTTGTGGGGCTAAGTTCCGTTCCAAAAAGGGATTTGGTGTTGCTGGCAAAGCCCGAGTCTTGCTTATTAGAAATAGTTTCAATAATATACTGCTTATCCAACAATTCTCTGTCTACTTCCACTAATTGAGCTCTTAACATTAAATCACTTTGGTATAAGTCAAACTCTTTCGTTTTTTCAACTTCACTAGAGCCCTCAAAAGTAATACCAATTTCAGAGGCTTTATCGCTGCTTAAATCGCGTTCTAAAACACGTTTATAGGTGCTCTGGAGGGAGTCCGATTTAACTAGAGCCAGTTCTAGAGCTTTTTTTGTTTGGTTTAGTTCTTTAAGGTCTTTCTGTTGTTCATTTACAAAAAATGGGTTTTGACTTATTAACTCAACAATGTTTTGGAATACGCTTTTAAAGCTGTTTCTAGAAGTAGACTCAATAATAATCTGTTGATTCCTGTGGGTATAATCTTCATTGTTCTTTAAGAACTCCTTGTATTCTATTTTAGAGGCTGCCAAGGAGTCTAATTTTGTCATATAATCGTTGAAAGCCACAAGCTTATCGTTGTCGCTTACTAATGGTTGGACATCAAAACTTAAAATTGATTCTGCTGCTTTTGTTTCTAAGTTTAGTACCTCTCCTAAGGTGGCGAAATCCTTTTGTCTTACAAGGTCATTGTAGTAACTCACCGAATTATATAAGTTTTCACCTGTTAGATAATTTTGTACAACAGTTACTGAAGACTGGAACCTTGGTTTGGCTGTTTTATTGGTTAAACTTCCTATTAAAACTCCTAATACTACTGTTGATGAAAGAATAATAAGTCGCTTTCTTACAAAAAAAACGAGCCATACAAAAGCCAAAAAAAAGCTTTTAAAAATGTTGTATATAAGGTTAAAGAAACGATCAAAGGCGTTTCCAATTAGTTTAAAAAGTTGTCCCAGATCAACTTCTTCATTCGTGTTTGGTTTGTTAGAGTTTGTACTCATAATATATTAATTAAAAATCTGTTTTAAAATTTGTTGAGTAATTAAATAGGTTGGCTTGACGCCGCTTGACCCGAGGCCTCCGGAGGCTAAAGTCCCCCCTGTTTCAAGAGGGTTATCACTGGCATAATAGGCGTATCTAACTTTGATATTGGGGTTAATGCTTCGGCGGATTTTTGAGGCTGCTTGTATCGCTTTCTGATAATGTACCCCTTCCATTTCTAGGCCAATCACATTCCATGTCGAGTCGTGAAAAAACTTAAGAAGGTCTTTATTTTGAAGGGAGGTCCCAAGAACGGTTACCATAGTGCCTTCAAAAACTTGGAGGTCTTTAGTGTCAAAATCATCAAGGGTTAACTCGTTTTTAAAAGGGTAGTTGTCCGCAGTGCCTTCAAAGATATGAGCCGAAGGAATCATGATATCTCCTTTTGAGCCCTCTAAAATACCTGCTTTACCCATGACAGAAATAGAATCCACATTTAGGTGTATTTTATCCGCTGCAGATTTAAAAGGTTTTAAAAGCTCGTCGATGGTTTCGTAGGCTTGTTCTCCAAAGGCGTAGTCCATAACAATAAGGACGGCATTTGTTGCTGAAGTTTCAAAATTAATTTCTGTATTTGAAAAATCAATTTTTGAAGCATCAAATATCTGAACGTCTATATTGGTTCCTGAGCTGTCTTTAATAAAAATCATTCCCTCTTGCAACGCTGTTTGCTTTACTTTATTGCGAAGTACTTCATTTTCTTCCTGTCCTAAAAGCTCATAAACAGAAAATATCTCATGCTTAGCGCACAATGTCTTTAGGGCTTTTGGCGCATGCAGCGTGTTCAGTACACTGTGTAGGTTTGCCGATATTATGTGAATCGGACGGTCTATTAAGTTGTGTTTCTGTAGCGTCTCTTTAATTGTATTTGCCCAGGCCTCCCCATAGATGTGGTGTCCAAGTCGTTCTCTTAATACGGGGCTAAAATTAATACTGCGTTTTGAGTTGTCTATTATTTCCTCCATAGCACGCTTTCCTAGCCAATAAATAAGGTGCAAAAAGTGATCCGGGCGCTTAGCGGTTGAAAATTGATCGTAAACCTCTACTATTTCTTCAAAAGTTCTTCCAAGAATATTACCTGTATGAGTGATGGCTAGCTCACGCTCCTTTTGGCTTAACTTTTTCTTAGACAATACTGCCGCTTCCAGCTTCACCCAGTCTCGGGTTGTTGCGCCCTTTTCATTGATAACGACGCGTTTGGCTATTTTATGAGACTCTATAAACATAAAGGTTAAGTGAGTCAAAATATCATAAATCTCAGAGCGTCCTCGTGTAATTTCAATATTCATTTGTTCAAAATCAATACGGTAGCAATTTCTACGGCGTTTGGCCGGAACGATGACCTCAAAATGAGAGTCTCCAAAGCCTTCAGCGCTTGTTAGGTTAATTAAAACACACTCCTCAATTCCAATAGGAAGTCGATCAACAACGTAAAGAAGTCCTTCTAGTTCTGTTTTTTCTCCAGCAATAGAGCCGTATATTTCGGGGCTTAATTGCAGTAAAGCTTGGCGCAGTGTGTCTCCTGAGACACCCATTGGCTTGTAGAAGCCTCTGTTAAATAAATGGCGCATGGTTAAGTATAAACGCTCAATAGCGTTTGAGCTTTCTTGAGCTCGCGTCCGGGTTAGGTTTTTAATTTGGGTTTGTTTCATAGGTTGTACAAATATACGTTAATTACTCTAAATCTTTCTTGAAAGTGCGTCTGCTATTTTGCGATCATTAGAGAGGCGAGGCGTTTTATTCTGGCCTCCTAACTTTCCTATAGTCTTCATATACTTTTGAAATCCTGCCTTCGGAACAGCTGTTATGACCAATGACTGTAATACTTTTCCTTCAATTAAGTCTTTGTAATAGCTGTTTTGTAACTGCATTTCAGCATCAATTTTTGACGCAAAGAGTTTAAGGTCAGTGGGCGGGCTCTCAAATTCAATAAACCACTCATGGTAAGGCAATCCTTCTAAAGGCGCTGTTTGGGGAGCGACAGTAAACTCGCTCACGCTAACCTGGGTAGACTTTAAAGCCGACATAAGTGCTTGCTCAACTTCCTTGGCGATGACATGTTCACCAAAAGCGGAAATAAAATGTTTGATTCTTCCACTCACAATAACCCTAAATGGGGTTAAAGAAGTAAACTGTACGGTGTCTCCTATATTATAGGCCCAAAGACCTGCGGTCGTTGAAATGATTATCACATAATTGACGCCAATTTTAACATCTTTCAGGGTCAGCCGCTGAGGTGAATTATCAAAAAAAGTGTCTGCCACTATAAATTCATAAAAGATTCCCGAGTCTAGTTGAAGCAACATCCCTTTCGTAGTTTGACAGTCCTGAAATGCAAAAAAACCTTCACTAGCGGGATAAAGCTCAATACTGTTTACTTTTCGACCTATCAAGGTTTCAAATTTTGATCGGTAAGGCTCGTAATTAACGCCTCCAAAAATAAAGAGGTTAAAGTTTTTAAAGATCTTACCTACTTTTTCTCCCCTTTGTTCAACTAATTTCTCGAAATACATCTGAACCCAGGAGGGAATCCCGGCAATAATCGACATGTCTTCGCTCAAAGTCTCTTGGACAATTTTATTAACTTTTGTTTCCCAGTCTTCAATACAGTTTGTTTCCCAAGAAGGGAGTCTACTTTTTTTGAAGGTATTTTGGAACATAATGTGCGACTATTCCAGAAAGGCGGCCCAGCTGAACACCATTTTTATTTTCGAGAACAGGGCTTCCTTGTAAAAAAATCATTTTGCCATTAACTATTTGGTGATTTCCTGTTTGATGAATATACAGTAAAATAGCGTTTTTTGCCGCTTCCACATGGCTTGGCATACTTTCTTTTGTGATTGGAATATACTTTGCTCCCGAAGTTGTTCCAGAGGTTTTTGCAAAATAAAGTGGCTTTCCTTTCCATAAAACATTTGCTTCACCAGCAACCACTTTGTCAACATAAGGCCTCAAAGCCTCATAGTCTCGTATGGGTACGCGACTCACAAAATCCTCATGAGAGTTGATGCTTATAAAGTCATGGTCAACTCCAAACTTGGTAGCTGCTGCCTCAGAAATCAAAGACTGAAAAACACGAGTTTGCGTTTGAATCGGATTTGAAGCCCATTTACTAATCTTTTTATGTACTCTGGCTGCATAGATCTTTGCAAAAAACGCTTTAAGTGCTGGCATTTTAATTCTTTTTAAAAGTCAATAAAATTAGTTGGGTTTAAAGGAGTTCCATTGCTCCAAAGTTCAAAATGCAGATGTGGTCCTGTGCTCAGTTCGCCTCCTGCTCCAGAGATAGCGATGACCTCACGAGACTTAACAAAGTCTCCTTGAGTTTTTGTTAACGAAGAATTGTGCTTGTATACTGAAATTAACTCATCGCCGTGGTCTATAATTATAACATAGCCGGCGTCAGAAGTCCATGAAGTAAACAGCACACGTCCATCGGAGGTGGATTTGACAGGTGTATTTGTTGGAACGACAATGTCTACAGCAAAATGCTTTTCTTTTGCATCAAACCCTGAGCTTATTGAGCCCTTTACTGGCGGGAAAAACACAAAATCTTTGATGGTTGCTGCCGATTCAAATAAATTGTATTTGTCTTCGTTTAGAACCTTTTCTCTCAAAATAGAGTCTGCTCTTGAAGGCGTTAGTTCGAAAATATCTGTGTCTGCTTGGGCGGCTTTAAAAATAGAATCTTTGTTGATCACAACGGCGCTAATCTCTCCTCTCAATACACTTTTCAAGGAATTAATATAGGCATCATTCATGTCAATCGCCTTCATTAGAGAGTCGGTTTTAAAATCTAACTCTAAGGCTTGCTTTTGAAGGGCTATAGAAGAATAGCCCGGAATGTATTCACGCAAAGGGGTGAATACAATAAGAAGGGTGGTTAAAGTGACAAGAATTATGCTGGCTAAGGCACTTATAAAAAAAACATTAAGTCGTGTTAGTTTTACAGCTAATCGTTCTTCAAAGGTATCTTCATTAAAGACCACCAAGCGGTATTTGTGCAGCAGCTTTTTCTGAAGTTTCTTTTTATTTCTTTTTTTTTGTGCCATTTGCAAACAAAATTAAATAAAAATTAAGCGATTCTTATGTTTATGCCTGACTATTGTTTGAAATAGCTGTTTATTTAACGGATAATTGCTAACTTTACAGTCTAAATTTATAGCAATATGAACACATATATGATGCCTTTAGCTATCGGAGCTCCACAAATAATTTTAATAGTGGTGATCGTTCTCTTGTTGTTTGGCGGCAAAAAGATCCCTGAACTTATGAAAGGTTTGGGCGGCGGAATTAAAGAATTCAAAAAGGCCAGTAAAGAAGAAACAAAAGATTCTGAGGATACGAAGGACTAAAGAATCCCCGAACAAACTTGAGTTTATTATTTAACTGAAATCGAATGTATCATTGATTCGAGTTCGAAAATATAGGCGCGCTTTTCAACAGAAGGTGCAAACACAAAGCCTTCAGCTACTAGAAAGCGGTTGTTACGCTTATCTTCAATCCAATAATTTATAAACGGACCCGACATATAGGAGTCTTTCACTTGCCAAATACTCTTTGTTTTAAAACTATTCAAATTAGAAACTTTATCGTCGCCAAAAAAGGGAGTATATGCTTCTTCGGTCGTCATATGGCTGCCTTCTACAGGGCCTTGTATATAGCGTTTACCAATAGAGTCTCTTGTTTGTATAACGCGGGTTGCTAGCTGCTTATTTGTTAGGGTTTCATCATAAGAAATAGTATACAATAGCAGGTTTACGGTTCCTGTTTTAATATCTCTTCTGATCCAGAAAAAATCTCCGTCTTGCTTCGCTATTCTGTATACTGACGGAAACTGAATATCAATACCTAATTGCTTAGATACTGCAGTAGCATTAAAAAGGGATTTCCGTGTGCGTCGCTGTTTCTCTTGAATTTCATGCGCTCTAAAGGCCTCTTTAATTTTTTCTTGGTTTATTTCGAACTGCTCTGTGATTTCCTGATTCGTCATTCCGCTAACCAAAACCATTCGCTGTGGAGCAGCATAGGGGTCGTTATAAAATTTTGTGTCCGCGGCTATTCCTTTTTTCACTTTTAAAACAAGTCGGCTGTTTTTTACAAAGCCCGAAAAAACAGAAGAGGGAATCTGCCTTAACTTAAATTGAGGCTCGTCTTGAGGAAGCCCATATAAAGCAGCGCCAATAGTTGTGCGTATAGCCTCCCCAACTGAAGACTCCCATAATTGATTTTCAATAACCACTGATACATCGTTAATATTCCCAGAAGACTGAGCCTTGTATGTACTTTGATTTGTACTATTTTCACAAGAAAACAATAAAAAAAGTAAGCAAAAGGTTTTTACAAATAATCGCATCATTTTGAGCTTTAATTAAAAATAATTAGTGTTGTTCCTGGTTTTAAATTACTGTCCCAAATATCGTTCCATTCTTTTAGATTTTTAATGGAAACCCCTGAGAGCTTCTTTGAAATGCTCCAAAGAGAATCTCCGGGTTTCACCAAATAAGTGGTTTTTTTAGATCTGCCCTTGGGAGCCGTTTCTGCACCGGGATTCCGCGAATAAATTGTCAAGCGTTGGCCTATTTTTAAATCATTTGTTTTGAGTCCGTTCCATTGTTTTATTTGGCTTACCCTGACCTTAAATTTCCCCGCAATCTTACCTAAATAATCTCCTGATTTAACCTTGTATCTAATTTTAGAGTCTATCTCAAAAAATTGAGGCAAAGGGGTTTCTCTTGCTTCAAATTCAGCTTTTGAAAAATCGTATATTTTAGTTTCGTTTTCAACGAAATCTCCAATTTTTCTTAAAGGAAGTCTAAGAGAATAGGTCTTATTGTTTAAAACAGGGATAATGCCTAGCTTATAGGAGGGGTTCAAAAACTGTAAGGTTTCAATCTTGATATCAGTAATAGCCGTTACATGCTCAAAGGAAATCATCTGCTTTATGTGAACTGTGTCTGTCTCTACATTGGATATTTGGTCTTTGTCGATTTTAAGACCATGAGCTTCTGCATATTCAAAAAGGTAAATTGTTGCTAAAAATGCAGGCAGATAGCCGGCTGTTTCACTTGGTAAAAAAGCACGAATGTTCCAATAGTTTTGATAACCTCCGGAGCGCCTTATTGCCTTAGTTACATTTCCAGGTCCAGAATTATACGCCGCCAAGGCAAGGTCCCAGTCTCCAAATATTTGATATAAATCGCTCAAGTATTCTGCGGCGGCATTGGTTGAGCGCAGTGGTTCGCAACGCTCATCAACATAGCTGCTGACCTCAAGTCCATACTGTTTTCCTGTGGGGAACATAAACTGCCATAAGCCAGTAGCGCCAACGCGAGACTTCGCCTGCGGCTTCAAAGAGGACTCTACCACGGGCAAATATTTAAGCTCTAATGGCAAATTGTGTTTGTCTAGAATTTCCTCAAACATAGGAAAGTAATAATGACTGCGTTTTATCAAGGCTTCTGTGGAACGTTTCCGGTTTTTCAAATAGCCCTTAATGACACTTTCTAATGACGGATTGTAGTCAATATTAAACGGGGTTTTAGCATCAAGAATTGCCAGTCGTTTTTTGAGGGTGTCTGTGGGAAGTTCTGGAAAATACACCCTTTCATAAGATTGATTTAAAATCGTATCATTAAGTGTTGTATCCGAGTCATTTCTGTATAGGCTGCTTAGCCAGCGCGCCTCTAACTGTTGAACAGACAAGGAGGATTGCTGATTTCTGTGTATTTTGGAGCTATTTTCATACGCTAAGCTGTCCTTGTTTTGGCTGCACAAAGCCCAACTATTAAGCAGCCCAATAAATAAAAACACTCTAAGCATCATTCAATAAAATCAATGTTCCTTTAGTTTTAAATGAGACGAGATTATTCCTCGTATATTGCAGCAATCCCTGGAAGTGTTTTTCCTTCAAGACTTTCAAGCATTGCACCTCCGCCAGTACTGACATAACTTACTTTATGTTCAAAACCAAATTGCTTAACGGCCGCTACCGAATCTCCGCCTCCGACTAAAGAAAAAGCTCCCTTGTTGGTGGCCTCGGCAATTGAATTCCCCAAAGCAATTGTTCCGCTAGAAAAGGCCTCCATTTCAAACACGCCCAAGGGGCCGTTCCACAGTATTGTTTTACACTTCATTACAACCTCATGAAATAATGCTTTGGACTTTGGGCCACAATCCAGGCCTTGCCAGTGGTCTGGGATAGCTCTTACGTCTACCACTTGAGTGGCGGCGGAGTTACTGAAGTCGTTAGCTGCTAAAACGTCAACTGGGATGTGAACTTGAACATTTTTAGCCTTGGCGCTTTCCAGAATTTGAAGTGCCAATTCCATTTTATCATCTTCGCATATGGAATCTCCAACCTTACCTCCTTGGGCTTTTATAAATGTAAATGTCATGCCGCCACCAATAATTAGGTGGTCTACTTTGTCTAAAATATTATCTATTATGGTAATTTTTGAGGACACTTTAGCACCTCCTAAAATTGCTAAGACAGGCTTTTCGCCCGATTGCATGACCTTGTCTATACTTTCAATTTCTTTGGCCAATAAACTTCCAAAACATTTGTTTTCAGAAAAAAACTGAGCTATTATTGTAGTGGAAGCATGTGCTCTGTGCGCTGTTCCAAAAGCGTCATTTATATAAAAGTCGGCTAATTTTGATAGCGCTTTTGCGAAGTTCAAATCACCTTTTGTCTCCTCTTGATGGTATCTCAAGTTTTCTAATAATAGGACTTGGCCTGGCTTTAAGTTGTCGCAGGCTGCTTGTACAGCTTCGCCTACACAGTTGTTAGAAAACAAAACTTGAACCCCTAAAACTGTTTCAAGAGTACTTACTATATGGGCTAATGAAAATGCAGATTCTTGAGCCTTAGGCCTTCCTAAGTGAGACATTAAAATACAGCTTCCTCCGTCTTCTAAAACCTTTAAAATTGTGGACTTGGCAGAAACGATCCTAGTATTGTCTGTCACCTCAAACTGCGCATTCAAAGGCACGTTAAAATCAACTCGAATTAATGCTTTTCTGTTTTTAAAGTTTACATTTTGTATTGTCTTCATTACTCTGAAAATAGTTTGGTTAGATTTATAAAATCTCAAAGGTAAGTATTTCTTTTAGCTTGTGAAATCTACTCTATAAAAAGTTGTGTCCTGTTGCAGTGCAAGCACTAAGCGGTTGGTTGCTTTACAGAACACTCAGATCAACTAGGTTTAGCTCTAAAATTAAATTAAATCTGCTATCTTTGTTTTTATGACTTTTGAGGATATTATTGGGCAATCGTTTTTAAAAAAACACTTAAAGCAGGGGGTTGATTCTGGGCGTGTTCCACATGCACAACTTTACGTTGGCAAGCGCGGCGTGGGTGGGCTTCCATTGGCGATTGCATATGCTGATTATTTAATGAAACAACAACAGGAAGGTGTAGGTGCAGTGAGCCCATTAACACACCCTAACATCCATTTTGTTTATCCAGTAACCACTAGCGAAAAAGTAAAGTCAAAACCAATAGCGTCCAACTATATAAACGAATGGCGATCCTTTGTCGAAGCAAGCCCTTATGGCTCAATTAACGACTGGTATGAATGCCTTGGGGTTGGCAATAAACAAGGGAATATTGGGGTCGAAGAAGCGAATGATATCGTGTCCAAAATGTCTCTGAAAGCATTTAATGGGGGCTATAAGCTTATGATTGTTTGGATGGCAGAAAAAATGAATTCAATGTGTGCCAATAAGCTCTTAAAGCTAATTGAAGAGCCTGCTGATAAAACTGTTATCATTCTAATCACCGAAGACGAAGAACAGTTAATAAGCACCATAAGGTCTAGATGTCAAGTCGTGCATTTAGCCCCCCTTTCAGAAGGCGCTATAAGTAGCGCCCTTATCAATAACCATAATACCGAAGCCCGATTAGCTCAAAAAACAGCCCACCAATCGGAGGGTAGTTTTAGCAGGGCCCTTGAGCTGTTAAGTCAAGAATCGGAAGAGCTACAATTTGAAGCTTGGTTTATTGCATGGGTTCGGACGGCCTTTCAAGCCAAGAATAATAAGCAGTCCATTAACAACCTTATGGGATGGAGTGCTGAAATTTCTAAGACGGGGCGGGAGGTTCAAAAACAATTTCTAGACTATGCTTTGCGGTTTTTTAGACAAGCAATGCTCTTTAATTACAAGGCTAAAGACTTGGTTTTCATTGAGTTAAAAGATAAAAGCTTTAAAATTGAAAATTTCGCGCCTTTTGTTGACTCCACGAATATAGCTGAAATAGCCCAAGAAATAGAATTGGCAAGTTACCATATAGAGCGGAATGCAAATGCCAAAATTGTTCTGACAGATTTATCTATAAAACTAACGCGCTTACTCCACCTTAAAAAACCTTAGTTTTTGGAGTAGTCCTCGTTTAATGTTTTTAGTATTTCTTGCGTTAGGTCAGAAGAGTCTTCGCCAAACAAGACGCTTCCTGCCTCGTTGCTGCCCAATATAAAATTAAAGTTATTTGCTTGTCCATACGACTGGATAAAAGACTTAACCTTCTTTATTATGGAATCGTTAAGCATTTGACTTTCTTTAGCAATTTGTTGTTGTTCAAATTGGACTTGTTGTTGCAGGAGCTGTTCTTTTTGTTGCAGCTCTTGTGACAGTTTCTGAATTGAAGCTTGGGACATTTTGCGTGCTCTAAGTTCCGCCTCCTTTATCTCAAGTTCAAATGCAGAGCGTAGACTGTCGGTTCGCAGCTTAAACACTTCTATTTTTGCTTGAAGAGCAGATTCTATGTCTAAGCGTTCTTGATAGTCGTTGATAAGTATAACATTATCGACAAAACCAATTTTGTGTTGCTGACAGGATGTAAGGGTAAATACTATTAAAAAAGAATAGACTAATTTTTTCATGAACATAGATTTTTATTTTAATGCTGTAAAAGTAAAAAAAACCTGCGGTTAATCGACAAAATAAATTAACGACTTGGTTTATAGAAAAAATCTATTTTAAAGCAGGTTTTTCATTAGATAAGCTTATCAGAAAACAAGCGATTTAAAGCCTTCTAAGAGGCCTCCCAAACTGCTCTAACCCTCAAAGGGTCTTGGGCTAAAAGTGTCGTCTAAAAGGCTTATTGGGCTAAAAGTTGGTTTTTTAACACATAAATAAGCGAAGAGTACTCTCCAGAATTGCGGGCTTTAAGATTTGAAAGAAAGCCGGTGCGTAAACTGCTAAGAAATTTATGCGATCCAAATTTGTGTTTGTTAGACAGCATACTCACATAATAAGCATCCATGCGCAATGGGTGTGTAGACTCTAGAGACATCTGTACTTTAGAAAAAAGTTTAGGTATGGACTCTTGAGAAAAATGCCACAAGTGTCTTGGCACATCATAGGCAGCCCAAAAGGCCTTAAAATATTCAGCATCAAAACTTTTGAAGTTAGGAACAGCGACCACGAGGCGGCCGTTTGGCTTGAGCAAGTCTTTAAATTTTTTTATGTCTTTTTCTAAATCTGGCAAATGCTCTAAAACATGCCAAAGCGTAATAACATCAAAGGACCCCAAAGGGAGTTCTGACAAAGAATTTATGTCAAAGACCGTATTTGGTTCTTTGTCATTTGCGATTCTTCTTGCCGTGGCATTGGGTTCGATACCTTTAGCATGCCACCCCTGCTTTTGGGCAGCTCTCAAGAAAAAACCCGTTCCAGCACCCAAGTCTAGCAGTGTCGCATGTTTGGATTTAAAGGGGTTAATAAGTCTTAGTTTTCGCCTTACAGAAACATGCCTAACTATATGGTACATGACATCAAACAGAGATTTGCTTTGATTGGTGTGCGAAATATAACCTGCGGCAGGATAGTAGCTTTCTAGTGTTTTCTCGGCTGGTTTTGGATGGGTGTATAACATCTCTAAAGACGGGTCTAGCAGAAGCTCAAAACTGTGGCCGCTTACGAGGTGATCTTTAAGGGTAATATGTGGTTTGTGTGTTTTCATTCAGCGTTCCACGTGGAACATTTTAAAAATTTATCGCCCCATATATACCAACAAAACAGAAATATCATTAGGGGAAACACCGCTAATTCGGGAGGCCTGCGCAACGGTTGTCGGTTGTACTTTTTTAAGTTTTTCACGAGCTTCATAGCTCATTGACTTGATCTGAGAATACTCAAAACCAGCTGGTATTTTAACATATTCAAGGCGCGTTAATTTATCAGCGTTATTTTTTTCTTTAGCGATATAGCCAGAATATTTAACCTGTATTTCGGCTTGCTCTATAACTTCTCTGTCTAAGTTATGTTCTTTTATGTAAGCATCTACAGAGGCAAACTTTCGAACATCTTCAATCCCTATATTAGGTCTTGAAAAGACTTTAAACATTTTGTCAGATTGTCTAATTGGAGCCGATTGCTTACTTTCAAGGACAGGGTTGGCCTCTTCGGGCTTAACGCTTTGGGCTCTAAAAAAGCCAACAAAAGCTTCTGCCTTAGCTTGTTTTTCCTCCATTCGCCTGAGGCGTTTTTCGCTGGCAATACCAAGGTCATAGCCCTTAGGAGTAAGTCTGATGTCGGCATTGTCTTGTCTTAAGAGTGTACGGTACTCAGCCCTTGAGGTAAACATTCGATAAGGCTCTTCGGTTCCTTTAGTGATAAGATCGTCAATCAAAACCCCTATATAAGCTTCATTTCTTTTTAAAACAAAAGGCGACTTGCCTTGAACTTTAAGACTTGCGTTAATTCCTGCCATTAAACCTTGAGAAGCCGCTTCCTCATAGCCTGTTGTGCCGTTAATTTGACCAGCAAAATAAAGTCCACTAACAAGCTTGGTTTCTAAAGAATGTAACAATTGAGTGGGAGGGAAGTAATCATACTCAATGGCGTAACCTGGCCTAAAAAACTTTACCTTCTCAAATCCCTTAACGGCCCGTAAGGCTTTGAATTGTATGTCTTCTGGCAATGAGGTTGAAAACCCATTAATATAATATTCGACTGTGTTCCAGCCTTCTGGTTCTACAAAAATTTGATGGCGGTCCTTGTCTGCAAAACGATTTATTTTATCTTCAATTGAGGGGCAGTAACGGGGCCCTAAGCTTTGAATCCGCCCGTTGAACATTGGCGAGCGATCAAAACCTTCTCTAAGCAAATTATGGACCTCAGTATTGGTGTAAGACATATGGCAGGAGCGTTGAGCGGTAAGCGGATTCGTTAGGTCGGTATATGAAAACTTTTCGGGAATAACGTCTCCTGGCTGTTCAATCATCTTAGAAAAATCTAAAGACCTACCGTCCACTCTTGGTGGAGTACCTGTTTTCATACGCCCGGACTCGAAACCAAGCTCAATGAGTTGTTCTGTGATTCCTGTGGCTGCTTTTTCACCAGCACGACCACCTCCAAAGTTTTTATCTCCAATATGAATAAGGCCATTTAAAAAAGTGCCATTTGTAAGCACAACGGTCTTAGCGCGTATAGAAACACCAAGGGAGGTTTTAACGCCTGCAACCTTGCCTGCGTCAAGAACAAGACCTGTGACCATTTCCTGATAAAAATCTAAGTTCTCTGTTTGTTCCAGCATTAACCTCCAGTCCTCAGCGAAACGCATGCGATCACTTTGAACGCGTGGGCTCCACATTGCAGGGCCTTTAGATTTATTAAGCATTTTAAACTGAATAGCAGAAGTGTCGCTTACAATACCACTGTAGCCTCCAAGAGCGTCGATTTCTCGAACAATCTGACCTTTGGCAATACCTCCCATTGCGGGGTTACAAGACATCTGGGCTATATTCTGCAAGTTCATAGTAACAAGCAGTGTTTGGCTTCCCATATTAGCAGCGGCGGCGGCGGCCTCGCTTCCTGCGTGCCCCCCTCCAACTACAATAACATCATATACTTTATCAAACATTTATATGGTTTTTTATGTTCCACGTGGAACAACTAACTTAGCTTTAGCAAATATAGGGATTTAGTGAAGTTATAACGCAAGTTGTTCAAGATAGAAAGTTTCTTTGGTGCGCATTAGAGCGGTCTCTGGCGCGGACTTGTCGTTATAGCCACAAAAGTGAAGAACGCCGTGCGCTATAACCCTAGAAAGCTCGCGGTCAAAGGTTTGATTGAATTCGCTTGCATTTTCACGCACCCTGTCTATAGAAATAAAAATTTCTCCGTGTATTTGATCGCCAACACAGTAGTCAAAACTGATGACGTCTGTAAGGGTGTCGTGATTAAGAAACTTTAAATTGAGCTTGTGAAGGAATACATCGTCGCAAAAAACAATAGATAGCTCCCCTTCTTTTTTGCCTTCTTGTTTAATAAGGGCGCTTAGCCAGGTGGCAATCGATTTGCTATTGGGGAGTTCAAATAGGGTCTCTGTGTGAAAACTAATCATTGTTGTTCTTAAAATAATCTTGAACTTTTTTCTTGAGCTCTAGGTGCAAAGGTAAACTTTGTCTCTTTAAAATTTCAATAGTATTAAAATATTGTTTTATGGATTCAGAGCTTGGTAATGGAGCTTCTGAAATAGTTTGTTTGTTGGCATTAGAAACTCTTTTTGCGTCTTCTCCTTGTTGTTGTGTTGCGCGCTCTAGTTTTAAGAGCTGGTGCTTAAGATTTTTCATTTCATCTAATGATTTTTTTGTAATACCTTGATTTATAAGGTTTTCAGATATTTTATCCATTGCCTTAAGCAGCTTGTTTTCCTCAGCCAACAGACCTTTTTGTTTTAACAAGTCTTGCAAGGCAGTTCTAAGCTCTTGTTGTTGCTTGAAGATCTCAAAAATTTCTCCTATATCTTCCTCATAGCCAGACCCTTGACTATTTATTCCTTCATTAACTGAGTTGGGTGAAGACCCGTCTTTATTTCCGCCAGAGCTTTTGCCTTGGCCGTTTTCCCCTTGGCTAGACGTTCCCTGTTTACCGTCTTTGCCGTCTTTACCGTCTTTACCGTCATTTGATTTTTCGCCTTCCTCGCCTTCTTGACCCTCTTTAGCTTCTGAACCTTTGCTTTTTTCTCCTAATTTTTGTTGCATTTGTTGCCTTAGAGCTTCTTGACTCATAATGATATCAGGCAGCTGCATCTCTGATTCGCCAGCGCCTGGTGCTAATTGAAGCTGAGACTCCATATTGTCTAAGGTAGAGCTTAGCATGTCGGCCAATTTGTTTGTTGCCATCATAACAAATTGCTGGGAGCTTGTACCCTTTCTTAACTCGTTTTCGGCCAGCAAGGCTAAACTCTTATCAATATTAAAAAACACTTCTATTAGCTCGCTGTTAATCGCTTCAGAAATCATGGGCTGACGCAGCGACAGTGAAAACAAACTGTCTTCAATGTGCTCAAAATGTTCTCTTAAGGAGCTTTGCTTTACTAACTGTTTGGCGTAATAACTAGAGTTGGTAGAAGCTAACACAAATCTGTTCATAAGAGCTTCCTGTTCAAATGAAAATAAAATTAAATTGTCTAAAATTTGTCGCAATACAGCTATGTCCTCGCTCATCTGTTGCGCTCCACCTCCGGCCATTTGCTGGGACATGTTTTGACTCAACTGAAGCATTTTTTGTGCTGCTTTCTTTTGGCTTTTTTGTGCTTTTGCCAATTGACTCTTTTGCTTTTCTGTCGCTGTTGAGGGCTGCTGTTCAAGGTCTTCTAAAGCTTGTTTCTGGTCTTTTGAAATCGAATCTTCGAGGGCGGGATCGTCGGGAATTTTAAGCGGTTTGGAGAGAGTGTCGTTTTCTTTTTTCAAGGAATCAAGCTCCTTCATCAAGGCTTCGAATTTTTTATTGAGCTTATCCTGCGCAGACTTTAAATTTTCCTTTGGTGGGCCTTTGGCCAGGCGTTCTTGTTCTTTGGAAAGCGCTTTGAGCTGTGTATTAATTTGCGCGGCCTTTTTGGAAACGTAATATTTTTTAGTGAGCTCCAAAAGTTGCTCTAGGCTGCGCTGTTTGTTTTGGCTTTGTTTAGCCATTTCGTCAAGCTTTTCTGCCAACTCTTCCTTGTTGATTTTGTTTGCAATCTTCTCAATTTCTTCTAATAGCTTTTCATTCTTTTGTAAGGATTCTTGTTGTGCTTTCAGCCGTTTTTGCAGCTGCTCTTTAAACACGTCCTTGTCCTCTTTTTCAAACTGATTCAGGTTGTCTTGCATGGTTTTATTGAACTTCTCCAAAAGTTTATCTTGTGCTTTTTGGCGCTCTAAAAACCTGTTAAGATTGCGTTTATCGTTATAATCAAGCTTAGGGGCTTCTTTTTGATTTTCAGAGATCTCTTTAAGGTTTTTGTCTTGCTGAGCCTGTGCTTTTAATGCTTTTTGAAAGGCAGAAGAAAGCGCGCGTTGGGCGTTAATTTGAAGCGTCTCTAAAGCTTCTCGGCTTTTAGACTGGAACTTAAATATGCGGCTGCGCGTCGATTTGTAATTGTTAATTGGGTCATTGTCTAGAACCTCAAAGTAAAGGGAGTAAGGGGTGTCGTCAATAAGCTCTAAGCCTGAAGGGAAAACAGCCGTAAATTCTTGGGGACTTTTTTTGGCGAAGGGCAGAGAAAGTGCTTTTAGATTGTTAGGGTCTTCTGTAGGATAATAATACAGCTTCAGCTCTCGTATCCCGTAGTCGTCTGAGACTTGTCCGTAAAAATAGAGCGTTTGCTGAAGTGTAGAGTCCTTGTTCATTTCGACATCAATTCTTGGCAATTGGTCTTTAATCACGCCAATAGAATAGTCAAGGCTTTCAAAGCGTTTAAGCTTGGAGTTGCTTGTCTCAATAGTGTACCCTTGAGATTGAAAAACTTGTTTATTAAATGTAAATTTTTGACCCTCTTTTTGGAAAAAATAAGGGCCCGTATCACTCAAATACACAAGCGTGTCAGTTGACTTGGTAAGAAGCTCCCAACGCAACTTTGCGCCCTCTTGGACAATAGCGTTTCCGTTATTTGCTATTTTGATTGGTGGTTGCTGGGTGTATTTAGGGGGGTTAACATAAAGGTCTAAACTCAAAACCACTGGCGTTGGGACCACTGTTAACTCCAAGGATTGTGAGGTCACATCTCCAGAAAAAAGCTTGAATTTAACCGTTTTTTTAGGCTGGATAAACTGATATTCAAAGACACCGGGCTTGATTGCGTTTAATAAGTAAGTATCACCCTCATAAATAATTTGTGCCTCTTGTGGGACCACAGAGCCCTTGGTGTTTATTACTAATTTAAATGAAGTGCCCTCAAGGGTGATAAGGGCAGAATTGACAATAGTGAACTCAAAAGGAGCTGGGGGTGTATATGGTGTTTGATAATTAACAACACGCTTGAAGCTTTCTGTAAAAACATACTGTTTTCCCAAACTAAAAAAGAGGGAAATGATAATAAGAGGCAGAGCAGCATACTTAATATATTTAATGTTCTTAGAAAGAACAACGGCATTTTTGAATGAAATTGATTTTAGAGTGTTGGCTTTTTGTTCAATACTAGCCAATAACAGCTCTGTGTCATCTGGCTGTTGGTTCAGCTGAAGCACGTTTAAAAGCTTGTCTTTAACTTCTGGAAAATGGTCTCCGATGATTTTAGAAGCTGTTTCAAAATCAATTCCTTTTTGAACCTTTATGAGTTTAAAGGTTGGGCTTGCTATAAAAGCATAAAAGATCACAGATTCAAATGTCACAATAAGCCAAAATAAAACCGTTCTTCCAAAGGGGTCCAGCCAAAGAAAGTGTTCTACGACTAACAAAAAAAGTGCGAAAAGAAGGCCAATTGACAAAAACAAAAGCAGCCCTCTAATCAGGGCGCTTATGTAATATTGCCTAATAAAACGGCTTAAATTAAGTTCTATCTTTTGAAAGCTATCCAAATATCATTAACTTTAGGAAGAATAAAACTACAATAATAATCCTTATTTGTGTTTAGTTTTTGAGGTTATGTTCATAAATTCTCTTTGCTTTTTCAAGCTTGAAAACATTAAACAAATGAATGATTTAAAATACCTTTCGGCGCTTACGATTCCTTTAACGGCATGTATTGCGTTACAACTAAAAGGGGGTTGGCTGTTCCTAACCCCCGCATATGCGTTCGTTTTTATCCCTCTTATTGAGTCTGTATTACCCACTAATAACGAAAATTTTTCTAAGGAAAAAAAAGAAAAACGAGTTGTAAACAAGCTCTTTGATTGGATGCTATATATCAACGTTCCTATTGTTTTTAGCTTATTAGTTTGGGGGTTTTATATAGCCTCTTCAGTTGAACTAAAGTGGTTTGAAATTATAGGGTTGGTGGTTTCAATTGGTATGGTTTTAAGTACCAATGGAATCAATGTAGCGCATGAACTGGGGCATCGCCAAAAATCTAAAGAACGTTTTTTAGCAAAAGCGTTGCTGTTACCTTGTTTATATATGCACTTTTATATCGAGCATAATCACAGTCACCATATAAATGCAGCAACAAAAGAAGATCCTGCTACTGCCCGCTATGGCCAAACACTGTATTCGTTTTGGATCACATCAACAGTAAGGCAGTACTTTAGCGCATGGAGAATTCAGTTTAAATTATTGAAAAACAACAACCGCTCTTTTTTGAGTCTTTATAATGATGTTTTTTGGTATGTTTTTATTCAATCTGCTTATTTACTGTGTGTATATTTATATTTTGGGGGGTTGGGGCTCGTCTGTGCCTTGGCCGTTGGGGTGGTCTCTTTTCTGTTTTTAGAAACCATAAACTACATTGAACATTACGGCCTCTTACGAATAAAAAACGCTTCTGGCAGGTATGAACGGGTTCAAAAGATTCATTCTTGGAACTCTAACCACCTAGTGGGGCGTATTATATTATATGAACTAACACGGCACAGTGATCATCATTATAAATCTTCTAAGAAATATCAAGTTTTAGACTCTCATGAGGAAAGCCCACTACTGCCTTTCGGCTACCCGACATCAATGGTCTTGGCAACAATTCCTCCATTGTGGTTTGGGATCATGAACAAAAGAGTTCCTTCTAGTATGATTTAAATTAAAGCTTCCTCCTCTTTTCTTTGCGCAATGCGCCTAGCAATTATATCTTTGTAGTATTAAATCAATAAAATGAACAAGCCTATTCGAGTAAGATTTGCACCTAGCCCAACTGGGCCACTCCATATTGGAGGACTGCGAACCGCTCTTTTTAATTATCTATTTGCAAAAAAAAGCGGCGGAACTTTTGTGTTGCGTATTGAAGACACCGATCAGAAGCGATATGTAAATGGCGCAGAAGATTATATAAAAGACGCCCTTGATTGGTGCCAGATTCCATTTGATGAGGGTCCTGGTAAAGACGGCGGCCTTGGCCCATACAGGCAAAGCGAGCGCAAACACCTTTATCAGGGATATGCAGATAGCTTGGTGAAAAACAAAAAAGCATATTATGCCTTTGACACTGCTGAATCTCTAGAAAAGGAGCGTAAGACGCACGAAGAAAAAGGTAAAACATTTATCTATAACTGGCATAACAGAACAAAGGGCCGTTTGCTTAATTCATTAGTCTTATCTGAAGACGAGGTGCAAAGTAAAATTGCAAAAGGGGAAGATTATGTCATTCGTTTCTTGAGCCCAGAAGACCAAACACTTGAACTTTCTGATGCGATTAGGGGGCGAATTAAAATTGACACAAACACTCTAGACGACAAGGTTTTGTTTAAATCTGATGGGATGCCCACCTATCATCTGGCCAATGTAGTAGACGATTATTTAATGGAGATCACCCATGTTATTCGTGGGGAGGAATGGCTGCCGTCGCTTGCACTTCACACGCTTCTCTATGCCTCATTTGGCTGGGAAGCGCCCAAATTTGCTCACTTACCTTTAATCCTGAAGCCTAGCGGCAAAGGCAAGTTAAGTAAGCGCGACGGAGATAAACTTGGGTTTCCTGTGTTCCCGCTAAACTGGGAAGACCCTAAAACGCACAGCCTATCAAAAGGCTATAAAGAGGCGGGGTACTTTCCTGAAGCTGTTGTAAACTTTTTAGTATTCTTAGGGTGGAATCCCGGAACAGAACAAGAAATGTTTGACCTAGAAAGTTTAATAAGCGCCTTCAGTCTCGATAAAGTAAACAAAGCAGGAGCGCGTTTTGACCCTGATAAAACAAAATGGTTTAACCAGCAGTATATGCAAAAAACAACTGCCGGGACTCTCGTTCCGCTCTTTATAAATCAAAACCCTCAAATTAGCGCTATTGATCCTGCTTTTATTGAGCTTGTTATAGAAAAAGTAAAAGAAAGAGCGACCTTTCCGTCTGATCTTTGGGGATTAAGTCACTACTTTTTTAAAGCGCCTATAGATCATGATAAAGGGGCTATAAAAAAAGCTTGGAAAGGACAGTCTAAAGAGTTGATGACAGAATTAATAAGGGTTCTTGACGCAGCTTCGGAAGTTTCTGTTGACGCGCTACAGAGCGCAGTCAAGGAATGGGTTACTGAGAATAATATTGGCTTTGGAAAAGTTATGATGCCTCTGCGCGTAGCGCTTGTAGGCTCTTTAAAAGGGGTTGATGTGTTTGAAATCATTTATTTAATTGGAAAAGCTGAGGCTATAAAGCGTATTCAAACCCTGATTAACAGCAACGAATTAATCTAAATATTGTGTGGGAAATTTCATTACTTTTGCCTTCACGTAAACCGCGTCTTTAACTGAGAGCTAATGAAGCATATTAGAAACTTTTGTATAATTGCACATATAGACCATGGCAAAAGCACCTTGGCAGACCGCTTGTTGGATTTTACGGGCGCCGTAACAAAACGAGAGCAGCAAAGCCAATTGCTTGACAGTATGGATTTGGAGCGCGAGCGCGGAATTACTATCAAGTCACACGCTATACAAATGGAATACACCTATGAAGGTGAAGAATATATTTTAAACCTAATTGACACCCCTGGTCATGTTGATTTTAGTTACGAGGTTTCTCGTTCAATTGCCGCCTGCGAAGGGGCTCTCTTGGTTGTAGATGCTGCTCAAAGCATTCAGGCTCAAACCATTTCAAATTTATATTTGGCGCTCGAGAACGATCTTGAAATTATCCCTGTTTTAAATAAAGTGGACCTGCCTAGTGCAAACCCTGAAGAAGTCACAGATGACATCGTGGATTTACTAGGCTGTGACGCAGCGGATGTTATTCCTGCAAGTGCAAAGACCGGAATCGGCATTCAAGCTATTCTAAACGCAATCATCAAACTTGTACCGCCGCCCAGTGGATCTGCTGATGCGCCGCTGCAAGCGCTCGTTTTTGATTCTGTTTATAATTCCTTTAGGGGGGTTGAGACTTACTTTAAGGTAAAAAATGGAAGCATTAAAAAAAACCAGCAGGTGCGGTTTATAGCGACTGGAAAAACTTACAGTGCAGACGAAGTGGGCACTCTTAAACTTACACAAGCACCAAAGAAAGAAATAAAAACAGGCGATGTTGGTTATTTAATCACCGGAATAAAAGATGCGCGCGAGGTAAAAGTTGGAGATACGATAACAGATGCCACCTTTCCAACTACAGAAGCGGTTGATGGTTTTGAAGACGTTAAACCAATGGTTTTTGCGGGCTTGTATCCTGTAGATACTGAAGACTATGAAGAGTTAAGAGCTTCTATGGAAAAGCTTCAACTAAATGATGCGTCACTGGTGTTTCAAGCTGAAAGCTCCGCTGCCCTAGGCTTTGGCTTTCGTTGTGGGTTTTTAGGGATGCTGCACTTAGAAATTATTCAAGAGCGCCTAGAGCGTGAATTTAATATGACCGTTATAACAACGGTTCCCAATGTTTCTTACCAGGCCTTTACGCGGAAAGACCCCGATTTAGCCTTGATTTTGAACAACCCTTCTGATTTGCCTGAACCCTCAAGCATAGACCATATCGAGGAGCCCTATATCAAGGCCTCCATAATAACAAAATCTGATTTTGTAGGAAATGTCATGTCTCTTTGTATTGAAAAAAGAGGGCAGATAACAAGCCAAACCTACTTGACAACTGAGCGGGTTGAGCTTACATTTGACATGCCGTTGGCTGAAATTGTATTTGACTTTTATGACCGACTTAAAACCGTTTCTAAGGGTTATGCTTCCTTCGATTATTCACCTATTGGGATGCGTGTTTCAAAATTAGTGCGTGTGGATGTTTTATTGAACGGACAAACGGTAGACGCGCTTTCAGCTTTAATTCATGTCGATAATTCTGTGAGAATCGGAAGAAAAATGTGTTCTAAATTGAAAGAGCTCATTCCGCGTCAACAATTTGACATTCCCATACAAGCTGCTATTGGCGCAAAAATAATATCCAGAGAAACCGTCAAAGCAGTGCGTAAAGACGTAACGGCTAAGTGTTACGGAGGAGATATTTCAAGAAAAAGAAAGCTATTAGAAAACCAGAAAAAAGGGAAAAAACGCATGCGCCAAGTTGGGCGTGTGGAAATTCCTCAAGAAGCGTTTATGGCGGTATTAAAATTGAATGATTAATTTTCTTTTTGGTTTTTATTTTTTTAAAGAAATTCTTATATTTCAATCTAATCATTAAAACAACCAATTGAACGCTATTGCTTTTAAAACGATTGGGATTGGGGTAACGTTTTCCCCAAACCTGGAGGCAAATATAAACGAGGCTGCTCGGCTGGCTTTATTTTTAGGGAGTAAACTAGTATTGATTCATGTCGGAGACTCCTCAGACGAAAAACTGAATACCTTTTTGGCTTTCTTAAACCCTTTCAAAGCGCGGGGCTTGGTCTTTGAAATTTCTTTCAAAGCTGGCGATCCAGTAGGGGTTATTTTATCTACAACAACGCACAAAAAAATAGATCTTCTTATAATTGGAGCCCTCAAAAAAGAGAACTTTTTAAAATATTACCTAGGGTCTATTGCTAGAAAAATCACGCGAAAAGCTACTTGTTCTGTTTTGTTGTTGATAAATCCCTCAACAGAAAGAGTGAGTTGTAATCACATTGTGGTCAATGGCTTAAAAGACCCGAAAACAGAAGAAACGATTACAACAGCTTTCTTTGTGGGCCATAAGCTAGGGGCAAACAAAATAACGGTTGTAGAAGAAATTAGTGAGGACGAGGTTAGTGTAAAAATTGATGACGACAAATCTCTTAGAAAATCAACAATTGTTAAAGAGCGCTTACGACTAAGAGAGGAGTCCCGTGTAAAGACATTGATAGACACGATGCCTGGCGAGCTTACAAAAGATATTGTGGTCAAGTCACAGCCTATCTTTGGAAAGCGCGGATACTCAATAGGGCATTATGCACAGGTTGCAAGAGCCGATTTATTAGTGATGAACGCCCCTAGAAAGATGACTTTTTGGGACCGTTTATTTCCGCATGATATTGAGCATATTTTAACTGAATTACCAACAGATGTTTTAATCGTACAATGAAAACAAAAGAATCTACAGCTGTTGGCTTTTTAAAAGCATTACCAAAAAACATTTTTTCTGGCTTAGTTGTAAGCCTTATTGCCCTTCCCTTGGGCCTTGGGCTTGCAATGGCTAGTGAGGCACCCCCTATCGCAGGAGTGATCACTGCAATAGTTGGGGGTATAATCGTATCTTTTTTAGGGGGGAGTTTTGTTACTATATCTGGGCCTGGAAACGGTCTAGTTGGTGTAGTTCTAATAGCAATTACGACACTAGGGCTTACAGCAACTTATGCCGCAATTATTTGTTCCGGTATCCTTTTAGTAGTCCTCGGGTTTTTAAGGCTTGGTAAACTTGCTGACTATTTTCCTTCGTCTGCCATCCAAGGAATGTTGGCGGCTATTGGGCTTATTATACTGGGTAAGCAGTTTCATATAATGCTGGGCAATAAAATTGTGAGGCAAAGCGGAATTGACTATTTGTTAGAAATACCCAATACTATAATCGCCGTATTTCAATACCAAGACAAAGGGTTAATATATGCGGCAATTGCTGGGGTTTTGAGTTTGGCGATCATGGTGTTTTACTCCAAAATTAGAAACAAGTATTTACAGTTGATTCCCGCTCCAATGTGGATTGTTATTGTTTCTGTTGGCTTTAGTTACTACTACGAGTTAATTCTAAGGGCGCCCAACCCAATTTCTGCAGATTATATGATTCCTAGCATTCCAAATCTACAAACAATAATAACCGAGATGCCAACCCCAAATTTTGAAATGGTAGGTACAATCCCCTTTTGGTCTAGTGTAATTGCCCTTACATTAATTGCTAGTATTGAATCTTTGCTGAGTATCAAGGCGGTGGATAAGCTTGACCTAGAAAAACGCCGCTCTAACGTAAATAAAGACATTAAAGCGCTTGGGCTAGCAACCGTAGTTAGTGGTTTTGTCGGGGGGTTGAATGTTGTGACTGTAATCGCCAGAAGCTCAGTGAATGTAAATAACGGGGGAAGCAACCGCTCTTCGAATTTCTTTCACGCCCTGTTTTTGGTCGTGTTTATTGTCCTGTTCAGTTCAGAGCTAACCCGAATACCTTTATCAGCTTTGATGGCGATCTTGGTTTACACGGGATATAAACTTGCCTCTCCGGTAATTGTTAGAAAAATTTTCACCATAGGAAAAGAGCAGTTGATAATTTTCTTCGCCACCCTGCTGGTGACCTTAAAAGTTGGCTTGATTTCAGGCATAGTTGCTGGCTTAATTGCAACATTCGTAATTCATGTTGTGGTTAACAAAAGTCTTGCGCTTTTTATAAAAAACATTCTAAAACCTAACGTTTTAATGTATAAAGAGGCTGATGGGAGTTATTTTGTGAGTGTGAAGCATTTTTGTAGCTTTTTAAACTTTAATAAGCTTAAAAACAACTTAGAGGCAATTCCAGAAAAAAGCGATGTCATCATCGATTTCTCTTTGTGTGGTTTCGTGGACCACTCTGTCATGGAAAATGTTGATGACTATCAAGAGTTGTTTTATAAAAAAGGTGGAAACATAGAGGTTATTGGTCTTGATGTTTTGGGGGCTGATTCCAAACATCCTTTTGCGTTAAGACGGCTGTTGCCAATACATAAAATTCTTCCAGATAATAAAACCAAGCGCCAAAACAACCTAAGCCTTATCGCTGAAAACTTTGATTTGGCGTACCAATCAACAAAGAGTGTTGACTGCCTCTTTTTAGAAAATTTTATCTACTTTAAAACAAAAAAAATAGAACATATCTTTAATGAATTAACTGAAAAGAGCGGACGTTTTAGATCCTTTGATGTCACCTTTTCGGAAGGAGAATTTATTGCAAAAGAGGTTGTAAGGACTACAATGCTCTTTATCAAGACCGCAAAATCAGCCCCTGCATTTACCCTGGATAAAGAGGGTTTATTAGAGCGGCTTTATGCCTTGGCAGGTTACGAAGATATTGACATTGAAAGCCATAAAGATTTTTCTAATCGGTTTTACTTAAGGGGTGAAAACCCTAAAGAAATCAGGTCGTTTTTCACAAACGAGTTGGTTCGTTTTTTTGAAAGTAATGCCTACTATCACATTGAGTCAAACAAAGATGGGATCCTAATTTCTAATAAAGAGCGAATCGCCAGTATCAAGGAGGTCAAGGCGCTTTTGGATTTTGGAATTCGCCTCAACAACGCTATTAACGAGACTTCAAATGAAGCTATATCCCATTAATGTAGGTTGTTTCAAGTTAGACGGTGGGGCTATGTTTGGAGTCGTCCCAAAGTCTATCTGGAACAAAACAAACCCCGCCGATGCAAACAACATGATCGATATTGCTTCTCGATGTCTACTGATTGAAGATGGAAATCGTTTGATTTTGATCGACACGGGCATGGGGACAAAACAAACAGATAAGTTTTTTAGTTATTACTACCGCTGGGGAGAGCAGTCGATTGACAAGGCTCTCGCCTCTGCAGGTTTTTGTAGGGAAGACGTTACTGATGTTTTTTTAACGCACCTACATTTCGACCATTGTGGGGGTTGTGTTCAATGGAACAAAAACAGGACTGGCTATGAATTAACCTTTAAAAACGCAGTGGTCTGGAGCAATAAAAACCATTGGAATTGGGCGGT
>TARA_Y100000385_G_scaffold83353_1_pt1 | contig 50376 bp, 40 predicted proteins | sample TARA_Y100000385 | Tara Oceans TARA_Y100000385 (sample SAMEA2620980) | marine metagenome | biome: marine biome (ENVO:00000447); feature: surface water layer (ENVO:00002042); material: "saline water (ENVO:00002010), including plankton (ENVO:xxxxxxxx)" | depth 5 m
AATTGCCTGGGTCATCTCTTCACGACTTCCTAATGAAATTCGGCAGTGTGAATTCTCCATGGGTGGAAAATCCCTGCCGACCGCGATTTTTTCACTTAGACAAGCTTCGCGAAATTCACTAGCCGGTCTCTTTAAGTTGACGAAAAGATGATTGGTGTGGGACTTCGGTACCTCAAAGCCCATATCTTCAAATGTTTTGGTGACAAGGGCTTTAATCTCGGCATTCTCTTTTCGTTCCCATTCAATGTGGGCTTTATCCTTGAAAGAGGTCAGTGCGCCGACCGCACCCAGCATAGTGACATCACCCATGCCCCATGAGTTATTGATCGCTGATATGGTATCTGCGTGCCCCAGAGCATATCCAATTCTTAATCCGGCCATCGCATGCGCCTTCGAAAATGAGCGGGTAATGAATACATTTTTAAATTCATTAACGAGTGGGAGTGCAGTTTCCATAGCGCCTGGGTCGGCATAATCTATGTACGCCTCATCGATGTGAATGATTGTCCCGGGAGAGGTTTGCATTACCTGGCGGACAAATTTTTCAATCGCGGCTGGCCCATGTATGGTCCCCGAAGGATTATTTGGATTGCATAGGTAAACCATTCCAGCGCCGGGTGCTTGCGCAGCCATGCCTTCTAAGTCGATGGTCATTGAGTCGTCGAGTACGACTTCCCTCACCGGAGCGCCAATGTTTCTAGCCATGCTTGCACTGGTTGAGAACGAGGGAACTGCGGTAACTAGCGGTTGAGTACGAGAACAAAAAGCTTTTACTGAACCGTCAAGGAGGGGCGTTGAGCCAGAGGCTAAGAGTACGTTGCCCTTATCTAGATCAAATTCATTCGCTATGGTTTCATGAAGTTCGTTGACATAGTCAGACGGGTATCCTCGGCCGATTCGTTTTGTTGCATGATCTCGAATTGCTCTTAGGGTGTTTGGACCAGGACCACGGCCGCTCTCATTTTGATTGAGCTGAATAATTCCATTGTCAAAGATTTTAGTGGCACTGGCTTCCAATGTTTGCGCTTCAGCTTTAAATCTTGGCAGCATGGTCCCTGCCGTGGCGCTGGCAGCAATGCCCAGACCTAATGTTTTAAAAAAACTACGGCGGGTTGTTTTCATAAAGCCTCCGGTTATTTTATTCATTGTTTACACAACTAAGGCTGGCCATATCATTCGATGGCGCAGGTGCGCTTAAGCCCTCTTGATTGCGGATGCCATGGCGTCAAAAACTTCTTTGAGTACGGTTCTAGATGATGCAATGTTTAGCCGCATATGTCCTTCTCCGCCAGCGCCATAATTTGATCCCGGGTTCAGATAAGTTCCTGAGTTATAAACGAGCCAGTCCTGGAAATTTTCTTCAGGGGTATTTCTGCCATACAAGTTGTCGAGTTCTTCATTCCCGATTGACGCTATAGTTGAGCTGAAGTCTAAGAACGTCATGTATGTGCCTTCGTTTCGGGTATAAACCACATTGGGCATATTGTCCCTGACGTATCCTTCTATAAAGGTATGGTTTTCGTCCATGTAAGAATTGGCTTGGTCAAACCACTCTCCTCCATGCTGGTAGGCCGCAACTGTCGCAACAACCCCAAGTGTGTTCAGATCGGCCCAGTGATACTGATTGACTCGACCAAGCAGCATGGGGTTCTTTGAGTAAAAATATGCGTTTTTCATTCCGGCCATGTTAAATGTCTTGCTTATGGCAACAAACGAGAGACTATTATTAACAACCTCTTGGTCAGGTATCGCTGCGAATGGAGTTAATTTGTGCCCTTTTCTCACTACGTCTGCGTGAATTTCATCAGATAAAACGACGATGTTGTGTTCAAGAGCTAACCGTCCCATTCGATGCAGTTCGTCAGATTTCCAGACATTTCCAGTAGGATTTTGGGGGTTGCAGACTATCAGAAGCCTTACATCGGAGGTCATTTTTGCTTCTAAATCGTCCCAATCCACCTCATAGCGCCCGTTTTTTATAACCATTTGGCTATCGACCGTGCCGACGTTGGCGGCTCTCGCCATGGTGTAAAACCCAGAGTAGGCAGGGGAAATAATTAGAATTTTTCCGCCTGCAGGGACGAACGCACGCATTGCAGCGATCATTCCTGGGTATACGCCATCTGAGATTGTGAGTTCGTCGGGGTTTAAATCAAGATTGTTGCGGTCTCCATTCCACTTCACAATTTCTTGTCGAAGGTCGTCAGTCCCACCCATGTAGCCCCAGTTATGATGGTTGACCCGCTCAGCTAGGGCCTCTGTGATACACGGAGCGCATTCGAAATCTTGAGAGGCGACGCCCATCCCATATTTGAAGGTTCCCTCCGGGTAGCGTCTGGCCGCACTGTCCCAGCGAGCACAGTTCGTGCCGACTCGATTATAGACCGTATCAAAGTCATATTGACCATTAGCGAGCTTAGGCATTCCAGGGGATGCTGCATTAACGGGGTTAGTCGCTAGAGAAGCTGTTGCTCCGGCAACGGTCGCTATTCCAGCGGTTTTTAAGAAATTTCTTCGGCCAAGATCTTGAATTTTCGTCATGCCTAATGGCTCCTTTTTATTGCTTTTGGCGAAATAAGATTAACTAAGGTTTTATACTCAAGTTTAGGGTGATTACGCAAGAAGTTTTTGAAACAAGAGGAAGCTGATGGAGTACTTGGTGATCTCTTTGTTTAAGCGGTTCAAATTTATACAGCCGGGCGGTGATCACATTATTACCCTTGACCTCTCTGGATACCACCCCTATACTTCTTCTCCCTTAAGTTCCGCGCCTTGCAAAGCCAAAAGCAGAGGCTGAGGGAAAGAGCTTATTGTTTTGATGCGGGGTGGAGCAGTCTGGCAGCTCGTCGGGCTCATAACCCGAAGGTCGTAGGTTCAAATCCTGCCCCCGCTACCACTTTACGACACTCGTTGCAGTGTTCTGTTAAAGCGCTCATCTCTCATTTCTTTTGCAGGACGTGTAACCGATTTCAGATTGTGATTGAAAAAATTGCCATTTGGCGCTTATAATAATTACTCGCAGATCCTTTTCTGGCTGCAGCCAGAGATAAGTTTAAATAGGGTCCGTAGGAAATATAGCGGTTCTTTGAAGATTGAGGAACTTGCTTGGAGAGCTTTAGTGTTACCTGATGCAGCATATTCTTCCGAAATTTCGGAAGTTGATTTTTTTCACAGGAGCACATAGGCACCGATGACACACTGATTTTCTACTGAATGTTTTCAGTAGAAAAAGCTTAAAAGTGGGCCTTCGGCCCTTTTTTATTGCCTGAAATTTGAGTTTTAACTTTGAATTATAGGATGGAATCGATAATTGAAATGGTAGACAGAAGAGTCGTCGCATGAAGAATATTTCCGCTGTTATCGACGATTTGGTGAGCCCGATAGTACTTGCCCTTGATCTAGAGTTGTGGGGTTGCGAGTTGGTTCGACAGGGAAAGTATTCTTTGATACGAGTTTACATAGATCGGGAATCTGGCGTTGATATATCGGATTGTGAAAAAGTAAGTAGGCAAGTAAGTGCAGTTTTTGATGTGGAAGAGCCGATCACTGAGGAGTATACGCTCGAGGTTTCTTCGCCTGGGCTAGAAAGACCTCTTTTTAGACTTGAGCAATTTCGAAAATATGTTGGGAGCATTATTCAACTGCGGATGAAAAAGCCGCAGGATGGTAGAAAGAAGTTTAAGGGTGATCTTGTTCGGGTAGATGATGACAGCATCGCTCTGTCAATAGATGGAGGCGAGGTTGAGTTTCAGTATACCGATATCGATAAGGCAAACTTGATCTATTGAGTAAGGTGGTTACAAAACATGGTTACAGATTTATTTTTGAGACGATTTAAAAGTGTGGTGACGCAATTATGATGAGTAAAGAAATTTTAATGGTCGCTGACGCGGTCTCGAATGAAAAAGGCGTATCGCGAGAAGTTATTTTTGAGGCGATTGAATCTGCGCTTGCGATGGCTACTCGAAAGCGAGACGAAGAAGAAGAGATCGACTGTCGTGTAGTTGTAGACAGAGAAACTGGAGAATATGAGACATTCCGTACTTGGGCTATAGTGGCCGACGAGGAGTATCTTGTAGAGGAGACTCAGTTAATCATGGAGCAGGTAAACGAGAGAAAGTTGAACCTTTCTGTCGGTGACACCTATGAAGAAAAAATTGAAAACATTGAATTTGGTCGTATTGCAGCGCAAACAGCAAAACAGGTCATAGTTCAGAAAGTAAGAGACGCTGAGCGTGAAATTGTAATAGAAGAGTATCAAGGAAAAGTGGGCGAGCTGATCGCAGGTGTCGTAAAAAAAGTTACGAGGGATAATATAGTCGTCGATCTCGGTGGTAATGCCGAAGCGCTTCTTACGCGAGATCAGATGATTCCGCGTGAGACATTTCGAATGGGGGACAGGCTCAGGGCATTGTTAATTGATGTTCGGTCAGAGCAGCGAGGCCCCCAATTGTTTTTGAGCCGCACGTCGCCGCAAATGCTCATTGAGTTATTCAAAATCGAAGTTCCAGAAATAGCGGAAGAGATTATATCCATTCGGGCGGCTGCTCGAGATCCCGGTTCGAGAGCCAAGATCGTTGTCAGCACAAATGACGGCCGAATTGATCCGGTCGGTGCATGTGTAGGAATGCGTGGATCACGGGTTCAAGTTGTGTCTAATGAATTATCCAATGAGCGTATTGATATCATCCTCTGGGATGATAATCCTGCGCAGCTAGTTATAAATTCGATGTCTCCCGCAGAGGTTGCTTCTATCATTGTGGAAGAAGATAGTCATACGATGGACGTTGCAGTTGAAGAGGATAATTTGGCGCAGGCAATTGGAAGGAATGGTCAAAATGTACGATTGTCGTCTGAGTTAACTGGGTGGTCCATAAATGTTATGAGCCTAGAACAAGCTCGAGAAAAACAGGAGCAAGAGTCGACCGGGTTTATTGAGCTCTTTGTAAATCGCCTTGATGTTGATGAGGATGTCGCAGAGGTTCTGGTTCAAGAGGGATTCTCTTCTCTGGAAGAAATCGCATATGTGCCCTTGGACGAGATTCTGGGGATCGATGGGTTTGATGAAGATATTGCTAACGAGCTTCGGAATCGAGCAAAAGATGCATTGCTTACTCAGGCAATAGCTTCTCAGGAGGATCTATCAAAAGCGAATATTGCTGATGATTTGATTAACATGGATGGTATGGATGATGTGCTCGCCTTGGCGTTGTCTAAGATAGATATTACATGTATGGAAGATTTAGCGGAGCAATCGATAGATGAGCTTTTAGTTATTGAGGGCATGAACGAGACCCGAGCAGGTGAGTTGATTATGACTGCGAGAGCTCCTTGGTTTGAGGAAACAGAATAAAAGATATAGACGAACTTGGGTCTGTTTTTTTGAATTGGTTGAGAGTAATTTGAAGGGAGTACATTAAATGGCCGATGCAACGATAAGCGAGCTTGCTAAGGTAGTAGGAGTCGCGGTCGAAAAGTTGTTGTCTCAAGTTAAGGAGGCTGGGCTTCCTCATAATAAAGCGGGCGATTTTATTTCTAATGAAGATAAGAATACTTTGCTTCAATTTCTTCGCAGCAGCCACGGGGAACGAGAGGAAGCAGTTGCACCTCGCAAAATTACTTTAAATCGAAAGACCGTAGGAACATTAAAAGCTGCATCCGGACACGGTCGCGGCAAAACTGTAAATGTAGAGGTTCGTAAAAAGCGAATATATGTCAAGCGCAGTGAAGTCGAAGAGGAGGCTCCCGAGGAGAGTTCTCAAGAAGATGTAATCGAAGATGCTAAACTTCAAGAGGCCGGAGTCCCGGCTGCGGCTGGCGCAGATCAAGCAACTGAAGAAGCGCCGCGTGAAGATGTTTCCGCTGAAAGTAGCAAGAAGAAAAATGTTGAGCCAGAGAAGGCCGTGCCCGAATCGACGCCCATGGAAGTAGCGGTAGATCGTGCTGACAAACCCGGTGCTAAGCGGGTTAAATCGCAAACGAAGAAAGATGGTGATGGGCAAGACGAGAAACGTAAGTCAGCTGCTCGAAACGTCAAGGGTAAGCCAGCGAAACGAGTTCAGAAAAATATCCATGTAAACGATGATTTCGTCCTCGAGGGAGGCGATATCGATGACAGCGGTCGCGGTCGTCGCGGAGGTCGAAAAAATAAGGCTCGTTTATCCGCACCCACTCACACCTTCGAGAAGCCCACGGAATTTATTGCGAAAGATATAACCATCGGGGAAGCAAACTCGCTTTCTGCGCTAGCGCAGCAGATGTCACTGAAGTCGGCAGAATTGATAAAGGTGCTTTTCAAAATGGGAGTTATGGCCAATATCAATCATGTTCTAGACGTTGATACTGCGACCCTGCTCATTGAAGAGCTTGGGCATCGAGCCAAATTTGTTTCAGAGGACGCGTTAGAAGAGAATTTGGCTGAATCGTTGGCAGCAAAAGTTGGTGAGGAAGAGGTGGTTCGAGCGCCAGTAGTTACTGTAATGGGCCACGTTGATCACGGTAAAACATCCCTTCTTGACTACGTACGGAAGGCAACTGTTGCCTCGCATGAAGCTGGGGGTATTACTCAACACATTGGAGCTTATAACGTACAGACAGATCAAGGGATGATCAGCTTTCTTGATACCCCTGGCCATGCCGCTTTTTCTGCTATGCGAGCGCGGGGAGCCAAAGCAACAGACGTTATTGTTCTGGTGGTGGCTGGTGATGATGGAGTAAAACCCCAAACTCAAGAAGCGGTAGAGCATGCGAAAGCTTCGGGTGTTCCTGTGGTAGTCGCGGTGAACAAGATGGACAAGGAAGGTGTTGACCCAGAGAGAGTTAAAAGTGAATTGGCGGCGCTAGAGGTTGTTCCCGAGGATTGGGGAGGCGATACGCAATTTGTGCCAGTTTCAGCGATAACTGGCGACGGTATTGAGAAGCTTTTGGAAGCAATATTGTTGCAGGCGGAGCTCCTCGAGTTGAAAGCCTATACAGACGTCCCAGGCCAGGGGGTGGTCATTGAGTCTCGGTTGGATAAAGGCCGCGGACCAGTGGCTTCTGTGCTCGTTCAAAATGGCACGCTAAATGCGGGAGATGTCGTTCTTGTTGGTCATGAGTATGGTCGGGTTCGTGCGCTGGTCGATGAGACAGGTAAGAATATTGATTCAGCAGGCCCCTCGATTCCGGCGGAGATACTTGGCCTAACCGGTGTTCCGGAGGCTGGGAATGACTTTTTAGTGGTCGCCGATGAGAAAAAAGCGAAAGAAGTAGCAGAATTCCGGAGAACTCGGTCAAAAGATTCGTTGCAATCGAAGCAGCAGGCAACAATGCTAGAGTCAATGTTTACAGGTATAGGCCGTGAAAATTACAGTGTGCTCAATGTCATTTTAAAAACTGATGTGCGAGGGTCTTTGGAAGCATTAACTGGATCGTTGCAAAAGCTGAATACTGAAGAGGTTGAAGTTAAGCTGATAACAGCTGGGGTTGGGGGCATTTCCGAGACTGATGTTCACCTTGCCGTAACTTCAAAGGCGATGATTGTTGGATTTAATGTGCGTGCTGAAAAATCGGCCAAAGCAATCATCGAAAATGAGGGGCTCCAGCTCCGTTATTATAATGTGATTTACAATGTCATAGATGACGTTAAGGCCATTATGGGCGGGATGTTGTCGCCGGAAATACGTGAAGAAATCGTTGGAGTTGCGGAAGTAAGAGATGTTTTTAATTCCCCTAAGTTTGGTCAGATAGCCGGAAGTATGGTGATCGAGGGAACAGTCTATCGCAGCAAACCGATTCGAGTTTTGAGAGACGATGTCGTCATTTACGAAGGAGAATTAGAGTCTCTTAGGCGTTTTAAGGATGATGCAAACGAAGTTCGTAACGGAGTTGAGTGTGGTATCGGGGTTAAGAATTATACGGACGTTCAAGTCGGGGACAAAATCGAGGTTTATGAGAAAACCGAAGTCGCTAGGAGCCTGTAGGTGTTGACAGAGTTATCTTCGAGAGGTCAAAGGGTCGCTGATCAAATTCAGAGAGAGTTGGCAACTTTAATACAATTAGAAGTGAGGGATCCAAGAGTAGGGATGGTTTCCATCACGGGTATCGATTTAAGTCGAGACCTTGCGCACGCTAAAGTTTTTATTACGGTCCTTGATACGGTGACAACTAACGGTGCGATAGCTAATTTGATATCGGCAGAGGAAGATGACTTAGATTTGATACAAGTTCAGGACAATGTGAAAGCCCTGAATAAGGCAGCAGGATTCCTTAGGTCCCTGCTCTCCAAACGCTTAGCGCTTCGGGCTGTGCCTAAACTCCGTTTTTTTTATGATGCAAGTATTGAGAATGGTCAGCGGTTATCCGGGTTGATTGACGATGCATTAACCGCAGACCAAGAACAGAGACCGGCATCAGATTTTGAAAACTTCAGAATCGAGGACTGATGCTTGGGAAGACAAAAGAAGGGCCGGGAGATCAGTGGAATTTTTTTGTTGGACAAGGCGTCCGGTTTAACGTCGAACCGGGCTTTACAGGCAGTCAAACGAGTGTTTGAAGCAAAAAAAGCAGGGCATACGGGGAGTCTCGATCCTTTGGCTACAGGGGTTTTGCCTCTTTGCCTTGGCGAAGCCACAAAGGTATCTCAGTATTTGCTGGAGTCGGATAAAAGTTATAGAGCTAGTATAAAGCTTGGTCAATGCACAGATACTGGAGATAGCGACGGTACAGTTATCGAAACGGTTTTTGATTTTAATATCACGGAAGGCGATGTCAGGGCCGCTGTGAAGCGGTTTGAGGGAAAAATAGATCAAACACCTCCCATGTACTCAGCTCTAAAAGTTGGGGGAACACCTCTCTATAAGTTGGCGAGGAAAGGTTTAGTTGTTGAGAGACAGTCAAGGCAAGTTGTTATTCACGATATAGAACTGACACGATGTAATCTAGTTTCGAAAGAAATTGAGATAATCGTTTCTTGCAGTAAAGGTACTTATATTCGCAGCATTGCAGAAGATCTCGGGAGGATGTTGGGGTGCGGTGGGCACATTACGGCACTGAGGAGGCTTAAGGCTGGAAAGTTTCAGGAGGCAAGTTGTTTTACCTTTCAAGAGCTCTGCGGAATATTGGAACAAAAGGGTCAAGTAGGGGTGGAGGAGTGCTTGTTGCCGACAGACTCAGCAATAGAGCATTTCCCGCAAATAAAGCTGCCAACTGAAACGGCGAAATGGGTTTTGAACGGTCATGCTGTAAACTTCAGCAAGTTACCTGAAAGAGGGCTTGTACGAATGTATGATGAGGACATTTTCATTGGTATCGGGCTTGTTGATAATGACGGGAAACTGGCGCCAAAAAGATTAATGCAGTCTGTTTATAGGGCGATGGGTTGAATTAAGTATTCCCAAAATAAAAAGTTTACTTTTATATGCGGGTCACAGAAAGATATCAGGCGACTATTAATATGCGTGGTTGTGCTGGTTTTGTAAGGTAATAGAGTTGCTGAATTAGGCAGTGAAGTTGGCCTTTCATTTATTAATTGCATATTTTGGAGCAGAAAGATGGCGTTATCAGCAGAAGTAAAAGAAGGAATTATTAAAGAGTATGCTCAGAGCGAGGGTGATACTGGCTCGCCTGAGGTTCAGGTGGCTTTGCTTACTGAAAATATTAATGAGCTGCAAGTTCATTTCAAAGAACATATTCACGATCATCACTCGCGTCGAGGGTTGATCCGAATGGTCAACAGTCGAAGAAAACTGTTGGACTATTTAAAGAGTAAAAGCGTGGATCGATATTCGTCACTTATTAAAAGATTAGGTTTGCGACGTTAAACAGTCCATGAACTTTCAATATGATATCAACTTATTCAATAGGATTAACTAGCACTCGGCCTGATGAGTTGGCTGGGTGTTTTTTAAAAAAATAGGAAAATATATGTTTAATCCAGTTACAAAAACGTTTCAATTTGGTGATCAAAAAGTCAGTATTGAGACAGGAAAAATCGCGCGGCAAGCAACCGGATCTGTAATGGTTCACATGGGACAAACGCAAGTCCTTGCAACGGTCGTGGGGAGGAAGAAAGCTAATCCGAACGCAGATTTTTTCCCGTTAACAGTGAACTATCAAGAGAAAACCTACGCAGTTGGTAAGATTCCGGGTGGATTTTTTAAGCGAGAGGGACGTCCGACTGAAAAGGAAACCTTAACGTCTCGATTAATCGACCGTCCGATCCGTCCCCTGTTTCCCAAAGGCTTTATGAACGAGGTGCAAGTTGTTTGTACTGTGATTTCAGCACATAAAGATGAGGATGCTGATATTGCAAGCCTAATTGGCGCCTCAGCGGCTTTAGCAATTTCTGGTATACCTTTTGCCGAACCGATCGCTGCCGCGCGAGTGGGATATGATCACGAGTCTGGTTATTTTTTGAATCCGTCAAACTCAAAACTCGAGTCCTCGCTGCTCGATATGGTTGTGGCAGGGACGAGCGGTGCGGTTTTGATGGTGGAGTCCGAGGCAAAAGAGCTCAGTGAAGACCAAATGTTGGGAGCTGTTCTTTTTGCTCACCAAGAAATGCAGGTCGTTATTGACGCGATCGCCGCATTAAAGACCGAGGTTGGCAAGCCCGCGTGGGATTGGGAGCCGCAAGTTGAGAACGCGACGATCAAAGCGGCTGTGGCAGCACATTGCGAAGCGCAGGTTGTAGATGCTTATCAAATATCTGATAAGGTTGCTCGTTATGAAGCGATTGGAAAACTTTCAGACGATGCTGTCGCAACGTTGGTGAATGAAGAGACTGATGTCAGTCAAGCAGAGGTCTTAAAGGCGTTTGGAAAATTAGAAAAAAGCACTGTTCGTAACAGGATTCTAGATGGTGCGCCCCGCATTGATGGGCGTGACACAAAAAAAGTTAGGGGTATAGAGGTAGAGACTGGGATTTTGGAAAAGGCCCACGGCTCGGCCTTGTTCACGCGTGGTGAAACACAAGCTGTTGTCGTGGCCACATTGGGCGCGCTGCGTGATTCGCAAATTATTGAGGATCTAGGGGGGTCGCGTAAAGATCCATTTATGCTGCATTATAATTTCCCTCCTTATTCGGTTGGTGAAACTGGTTTTATGAGTGGTCCGAAGCGTCGAGAAATTGGGCATGGTCGTTTGGCTCGAAGGGGTATCGCGGCTGTGCTGCCCAAAGAAGAGGACTTTCCTTACGCAATACGTGTTGTATCTGAAATTACAGAGTCGAATGGGTCCAGTTCTATGGCGTCGGTCTGTGGTAGCAGTTTAGCGCTTATGGATGCCGGGGTTCCGATAAAGGCTCCAGTCGCTGGGATAGCAATGGGATTGATCAAGGAAGGAGATCGATTTGCTGTTCTGACTGATATTCTTGGCGATGAGGATCATCTTGGAGATATGGATTTTAAGGTTGCGGGTACCGCAAGTGGAGTTACTGCGTTACAAATGGACATAAAGATCCAAGGTATTACTGAAGAGATAATGGAGATTGCTTTAGAGCAGGCTAACGTAGCGCGTTTACATATTCTGGGCGAGATGAATAAAGTAATCTCTGCTTCTAGAGAATCGGTTTCCGAAAATGCTCCTTCAATGGCAATGATTAAAATCGATCCCGATAAGATTAGGGACGTGATCGGCAAAGGGGGTGCGGTTATTAGAGGTATTACTGAGCAAACTGGAGCTTCTGTAGATATTGACGACGAGGGCAATGTTCGTATTTATGGAGAAGATTCTGCGTCACGAGATGCTGCCCTGGATATGGTTAACGAGATTACCGCAGAGGCAGAGGTAGGACGCATCTATCGTGGAAAAGTTGCTCGGATCGTGGATTTTGGTGCTTTCGTCACCATCCTGCCTGGTAAGGATGGTTTAGTGCATATATCCCAAATAGCCCAAGAGCGAGTCGAGAAAGTCGAGGATTTCATGAAGGAAGGCGAAGAAGTTCTTGTTAAGTGCTTGGAGCTGGATGCGAGGGGCCGAATTAAGTTGAGCATGAAAGAAATTTCCGATGAAGAAAAGCAGGAGTTTGTGGCTGAGTAATCTCCACCCTGCGCATGAGTTGAACTGAAAAAATGGTGATTATTCAGCGAATAATCACCATTTTTATCTCTAAATTTTATTTTTATCCAGCCCGTTTTCCTATCTGGTTTAGGTAATTATGCTCTTAAGTTGTAGCATTAGACTTAAATCTATATTAGGTTTGATGAACAAAGTTTGGAGGAGAAACTTGCCATGGATGCTAGAGCCAAAGTAACAGTGCCTTTTCACTATAAAGGCGTTAAGTACTCACTTTTGTTTGTTATTGTCATATTTCTCTCCGGTGTGGTGAGCTCTCAAGAAGTCAGCTTCCATAGAGACATAGAGCCAATACTGCAAAGGAGTTGCCAAAATTGTCATCGTGCAGGGGGTGTCGGTCCGATGCCGTTGTTGACATATGAACAAGTTGCTCCGTTTGCTGGATTGATTGAGTATAAGACAAAGCTGAGGGATAGAGCTGGGGCGATGCCGCCGTGGTATATGGAAAAAGATATTGGGATCCAACGTTTTAAGAATGACCCTTCCCTGAGCGATCAGGAGATTGAGGCGATTTCTTTATGGGCGCAAAATGGAGCTCCAAGGGGAGAACCTAGCGAGGCACCGTTACCGATTGTATTTGATGACAGCGATAAATGGTCAGCGGGTAAGCCAGATCTGATTGTAAGTACGAACCCGGTCACGAAGCTTGCCGGCACCCCAGATTGGTGGGGTGAAATAGATAGGATACCTGTGGGTCTCAAAGAAGACCGTTACGTTAAGTCTGTAGAGATTGTCGAAGTCAACGATGTCGACGCGCAAAAAGGGAGTGGGCGTGACACGGTAGGCGGTCGATATATTTTCCATCACATGATTTGGGGCACTGCTGACATTGATGAGAATGGAGCCCGTATAAGAGAGTCTCAGACCAGTTGGCCAGTCCATGAAGTAGGCCGAAACGCTGACCTTTTCGATGAAGAAGCGGGCAGATTGTTAAGAGCTGGTACCTATGTTGTCTCTGACTCGGTTCACCTCCATTCAAATGGAAAGGATACCACAGGGTATTTGGAGATCGGATTCCGTTTTCATCCTAAGGGTTACGAACCAAAATATGAGCGGGTTTCTTTGGGTCTTGGAAATGGGGTGGACATAAGTATTCAGGGAAACCAGAGGGATCAAGAGCTTCATGCGTATACGGTACTGAAGCAGCATACAAAAATTATCACATTTGAGCCCCATCTCCACGCCCCGGGCGAGAGAATGTGTTTGGAGGCGATATGGGGCTATACGGTGGAGACCCTGTCCTGTGTCGGATACGATCACAATTGGGTTCGAGGTTATGCTTACGCTGATGATGCGATGCCCCTGCTTCCTGAGGGAACAATTTTGCACATCGTGGGTTATATGAACAACACCAATACGAATCCTAATGTTCCAGACCCGAGGAACTGGCAAGGATCGGGTAATCGTTCTGTGACGAATATGTTTATTGATTTAGGCATGCGAGTTAAAATGGACGACGAACAGTTCGCAGAAGAAATGCAAACTCGTCGCGAGACGTTAAACCTCGGACCGAATGATCATGTGATTGGGTGCCCTTTATGCCTTGCTCCTTTAGTTGCACCGAGTGATTCGGATAGGGCTGATGAAAGCCTCGCGTTTAATTAATCCGAGGGAAAAAACAGTCTGAACGTATATAAGTTGATTTAAGCAATATTACAATCTACATGTCACTAATTGGGAGTTCAAAAATGGGTAGTGTGAAAAAGAAAGTGGCCGTTTTAGCTATGTTCTTGAGTTTGTTCGTTACGATTCTAAGCCAAGGTGTTTTCGCGAATAGTTACACGAAGGGTCAACACATTGAGCCAGCGTATGAGGGATGGCGTCCCAATGCAGACGGTACGTTTAGTTTTATGTTTGGATACATGAATATAAATTGGGAAGAAGAGCCCGACGTTGCAATAGGGCCTGATAATTCGTTTGCACCAGGAGAGCCTGACAGAGGGCAGCCGACTCATTTTCTTCCAAGGCGAAATCGATTTACTTTTGAGGTTACTGTTCCTTCTGACTGGGGTGACAGAGAGCTGGTATGGACTTTGAATGTTAATGGGGTTGAGAGAAAAGCATATGCGACTTTAAAGCCTGATTACCTGGTGGACAATATGGTAATTGCCTCAGAGACGGGTTCACTGGGTGCTGGTACATCCAGCCCTGAATCGCGCTCTAATGTTCCTCCTGTAGTAACTGTGCAGGGCGATGCAATTCGCACCGTCCGGGTAGGAGAATCAATGAATTTGAAAACTTTGGTTGTTGATGATGGCCTGCCATCCCCCTCAGACTACGTAGAAGATGCGCGCGCATTTGCAGAGTTCGCTGGAGGGCCACTTGCGGCAGCTCTTGTAAATGAGGAATCTGTAGCAAAAATGCGGCTGTCTCGGCCTCCAATAAAAGTAACGGTTGATAAGGTCAATGGCCTGTTTATGTCCTGGAACGTTTATCGCGGGGAGGGAGCGGTATCATTTGATCCGCCGATGCCCAAGCCGTGGGAAGACACAAGGACGAGCGCTAATTCTCCTTGGGGGGCCCTTTGGGTTCCACCTCCGATTCCAGAGGATGGCATATACGATGTGGATGTCACATTTGAGAAGCCTGGAACTTACGTATTGTGGGGTCGAGCGGATGATGGAGGCCTTTACCACGATGGCTATGTTACAGTTAATGTAACAGAGTAGTGAAAGGCGCTTTTCTATTTAAAAGGCGGTTATACCGCCTTTTTTTATGTAAATTGGGTTGTGCTGTTTTTTAAAAGAGGTTTGTATATGCAGTTGAATGCGGAATTGTTACACGATATTGAATTTTTGAATCTGTATAATTTAAACAGCGCGTTTGAGGGCGGCCTTAAAATCCACCATGAAGCAAACCCAAGAAGAGTGGAGTCAGCCCAACGCTTATTTGAAGCCGGGTTGTTGACTCAGAATGATGGTGGATACTTAACGTTGCTGGGGGTTGAGGTCGCCGAGCATGCGCAAGCAATCGTTCGGCTTTTATCGAAAACTTAGGAAAAATTAATTAAAAACATACAGTAAAAAAATATATCGACTAGCTTTTCCAGTTCCTGCCAAAATAGTAAATTGTAGTAATGGAATGCGCATTAATCCGGCAACAAATGTTAAAGCATCCCCGATCAGTGGAAACCAAGAAATCAAAAGGGACCATTTGCCAAAGCGTCGAAACCATTTTTGAGCTCTGTCAATTTCTCCAACTTTGAATTTAAACCAAGATATTTTTGCTATTGGGACTTTTTTTGCTGCAAGCAGTCCCAGCAACCAGTTTGCAATTGCACCGAGCGTGTTGCCAAGTGTTGCCGCGACTAGAATCAAAATCGGCGATAAGTCACCTTGTAGTAGAGCCAGAAAGCCAAGTTCTGATGAAAAAGGTAACAACGTTGCAGCTAGGAAGGAGATCACGAAAAGAAAAAAAAGGGACGCCAAGCGAAGCTCCAACGATATTATCTAACTTTAATAATTTAAGTAAGTCGGCTGACTACTGCTATCAAAACATTCCTCTGCGTGATTTCTCAAGCAATGCCCCTTAGTCAGGCAAGGCAAATACCCAAATAGCCCCACCTTGAGGAACGTAAGTGTCTGATCCGCTTGTCATATTGATAAGATTTTGTTCCCTTTCTGCATCGACTCCCCATCCGCTCTGAACTGCGATATGTTGCTTGCCATCAATTGCAAATGAGACGGGTACACCAATGACACCTGAGTTCGTCGGTTGCTCCCAAAGTAGGTCCCCGGTTTTAGAGTTGAAGGCTCTGAAGTAACGGTCGTTTGTTCCTCCCATAAAGACAAGGTTTCCAGCGGTCGCAAGAACCGGGCCCCAATTGTGGCTTTTAAAAGTTGTTTTCCAGGCTTGTTGACCCGTATCCACGTTCCACGCTTGCAGCTCTCCAATATGACTTGTTCCAGGTCGAATAAAAAAACCGCCATTTTCCGATTGCCCACGTCCCATAAATGCTTGCCCTGGATTGTACTGGACCTCTTCTCCAACCATTGTTGAGCAAACGTTGTCGTTTGCTGGTATGAAGAGTAGCCGTGACGTTGGGTCAAAGGCGACAGGTGGCCAATCTTTGCCACCCCAAAGGGAGGGGCAGAAGCTAGCTTCAAAACCGGTTCCGGGTTTTTTACTCATATCGTACTCGGGTCGACCGGTGGATTCGTCAATACTAGTAAATACGTCTTGGTAGACGTAAGGTTTTGCTTCTACAAAACCGATGGACTTTTGGCTGCGCTCCAGAAACCAAAGGTATCCGTTTCGGCCAGCGTGAATGAGCCCCTTGATATTCTGACCGTCTCGGGCGTAATCAATTAGAAGCGGTGCTGCTACTTCATCCCAATCCCACGAATCGTTCCAGTGATATTGATGGTGATTTGCAAGCTCACCCGTCTCAACATCAAGCGCAATCACCGATGTTGCATATAAATTGTCACCGGGGCGTGTGTCCCCCATCCAGGGGCCTCCATTACCAGTCCCCCAGTACGACAGCCCAAGTTCGTGATCGTATGACCCAGTGATCCATACCGGAACCCCCCCGGTCTCCCAGCTATCCCCTGGCCAAGATTCTGATCCTGGCTCTCCGGGAGCCGGAATGGTGTAAGTTTTCCAAGCCTGGGATCCTGTTTCAGAATCAAATGCTGCAACAAACCCGCGGATTCCCAGTTCGCCACCTGAGACTCCTACCATGACCTTGCCTTCTGCAATTAGTGGAGCCATGGTCATGTAATATCCGTCGTAATAATCTTCAACAGTCACCTCCCATAGCGTTTCTCCAGTAACTGCATCTAAGCAAACAAGGACTGCGTCTACCGTTGCCAAGTACAAACGCTCGCCATACAACGCTACGCCTCGATTTGTCGGATGGAATTGTTGAAGGTCATCTGGCAAGTATCGAATATATCGCCAAAGTAAATTACCTGACTGTGCGTCTATTGCTAACACGTGATTCTGGGGTGTGCTTACGTACATCATTCCATCATTTACAATTGGCGGAGCTTGGTGACCTTCTCTCAAGCCTGTAGAGAAACTCCACACCATTTCTAGATCAGCAACATTATCGGTGTTGATCTGGTCTAATGTGCTAAAGCCGTGCGAGTCATAGGTGCCTCTATACATAAGCCAGTTTTCAGGTTCGGGATTGAGGAGCCGTGCATCAGTAACTGGGTTGTAAGGTTTGTCAGATTGCGCAACTGAAAAGGAGTGAAACAAGTACCCCAGTACTAAGGTAATAAGTTTGAATTTATTCATGAAGCGTTCCTTAAACTGTTTAAGATATGAGAAACCTATGCAAAAAATCTTGCTTGAAATATAGTTAAAATTGTTGCGTGAAGCCGACCCTGCCTCGGAAAGGCGCTGCAACTGTCAGAATCCCATCCTTGATATTTAGCGGTAACATGGCCAGCGGGCGAGGAGCTGGTCCGCCGATAACCGTCCCTCCATTATAAATATCGAACATAGATTCATGGCAGGGACAGGCCATAGCCAGCTTTTCCGTATTCCAGTTAGTAACATCGCAACCGGTGTGAGTGCATATCGCTGAAAAAGCTACTATCCCTTCTGCGGCATTTTTCTGATGCCTTTCTAAAAGCTTTTCTTGATCAATACGTGTAATCATCAATCGGTTAAGTCTAGAGCCATCTCTAGTCAAAAGTGAACCGGGTTCTCTCGCTAATGCAGGAAAGGGCTGCTGATTTAACTTAATCGATGTTGGATCGATGAGATCGCCTGAGAAGTCTCCGTCCCCGTATATTAATTGATCGCCCGGCTGAGGTCGTAATCGATTTGGAGGCTGCGCTAATAATTCACTTGGAATCCATACGCTAGTGACAGCACCGAGTTTTAAAGCTGTTCGCCGCGAGATTTCTTTCGTCTTGGAGGTATCTTTCATTTTTTTTGCTTCCAGCGGTGAAGTAATTACTTCTGTAACAAATGTTACAACAAAGTAGTGATGCCGCAAAGTACCCGAATTTAGTCAAAATCGATTCTGAATTTAGGGCCATTGGGGATTGGTGCAGAGGTTAGGTGATTTTAAAGAGACAGAGGCTAGTGTTGAACTTAATAACCATCAAGCAAGGAAAGTTTACGTTACTCCAAATTTGTCTGAATTTTGCCATTGTTATCGACGGCGACGAAAGAAAGGCCGGTATCGCGTAAAAAATCTGATGATTCTTGCAACGGTTTTAATATTGCTATTGTCGCAATGGACCCAGCTAAAAGACATGACGGGGCGGCAACACTAACGGCTTGCCATCCAGTGGAGGGATAGCCCGTAATCGGATTCAGTAAGTGGCTATAACGCTTGCCGTTAAGCTCAAAACAACGGAGATAGTCGCCGCTGCTTGCGAGGCCTCCGTGATGGAGTGTTATTTCGGCTATAGCGACGACCGGGTCTTTCGGACAGCTTATTCCGACCTTAAATGGTTCGTGGTTTGTTTGCTCAGATCCAATTACCGCAAAATCTCCGCCGAGGTTGATGAGCCCCACCAACTCTGAGTTTCTGCTTGCTATAGTGGCTAACCTGTCTGCGGCGTATTCCTTAACAATGCCCCCAAAATCTAATTCCATGCCGAAGGGCAAAAAAACTTTTTGATCCTTTATGGAGATTCGTTTGAATCCAACATTTTGAAGTGTTTTTTTTATTGTGTTTTTGTCTGGAACTACTGCTTTGCGATAGTCCCAAATTTTGTTAAGTGGACCGGCAGTAATATCAAATAGTCCATCACTTTGTTCATAGCATGCCGATGCGTGCTCAAAGATTGCAAGTGTTTCTTCATCTACTAAAATTCCTCTGGTATCCCCAGCACTGGCATTAATCGCACTGAGTTCGCTCTCACTTAAGAATCTTGAGTATTTTCGTTCGAGACGTGAAACCTCACTCTGTAACGCAGCTAGAATTTTGTCTGCATTGGAGCTTCCTATCAGGGTGATTTCACAGGAGCTTCCCATTGCCTTAAACTTTAGGTGGCATTTTTTTTCTGTCATCTAGATTGCTCAGTACGAAAAATCGAAGCCGAGTGAGAAACGTGAGAAGCGAACGAGGGCTGTGCTCGGTTTGGAAACATTATATGAAGAATATTTGCTTTTAGCTTGATATCGCTCGGCCCCTAGTGTGATCCGCCAACTGTTAATATTTGCGATGATGTTTATACCACCGCTGATTGCTCCGAATGCAGCTAACCGGTAGTCGCTGGACTGTGGCGTCAGTGGATTAGAACTGAAGTCATCAATATTGGTAAAAAAGTTCGCTGAAGACTGGGTGTAATACCTAATGCTTGGCACAATTCGAAGATCAATAGGTAGAGATGTTGTTAAGTTTTGATGCCATGCAAAATCGACTGTATGAGATCCGATACCGAAATCATCATGATACAGTCTATAATTTAAATGAAGCGCGGCATCTGCTTCGTCTAAAAAAAGGCGAAAGGAATTGGTCCACGCGTATTGCGATTTAGTATCCGGTCTAATGTCTCTTAATTTATAAGGGTCACTTAAAAAGCCCTTTTGGTTTGTGACTGAAATTGCAGTCTGATATGTGGAAAATTGGTTAATTATATGGCTGACGGATAGCGCAGTAGAAACACTTCGTTTGCTCGCGCGCTCTATTCGATTAAACTTGTTTGCATCAGTAGGGAAAATATCGTCATTGGAAACGCTCGCATTGAGGCTAATCGTGGTTAGTTTGTTTTTTAACTCATGGGCTAAACCGACATTTATAAACGTGGCTGTATAGTCATTTTCGGCAGATCGTCCGGCGCTTGCGCTCAAGGTGTCGTTTTCAAAATAGTAGCTCCCGCCGACACTGAGTTCTCGTCTTTCGTCGTAGATTCCGCTGGCTCCGCTTAGGTTAACGATGGGCTCGCCCTCTGCATCAGCACTTGTAAACCATGGTGACGCGCCACTCAATGAATCGTAGCTACCATTTATTTGAAGTGAAGAGTTGCGTGAAACAGGCGTGATTAGTTGAAACTGGTGCACGTCAATATCATATCGGGAGAGTTCGCCGAATAGTACTTCATTACTTAGCAGGTCGTCTTCTTGGTAATTAGTAGATTTTATTGACGCGGTACTCTGAGGGGGAGGGGCATCTGCATGGGACAGGGAGGACAGGGTCAGGGCGGTGCTACTGAGCGCTAAAAGGGTTTTAGAATATCGATTTGTCATTTTTTTGAAGGCATCGTTCGTTTAATTCTTTTTTACTCCTGAACTGCAAATTAGTTGCACCCACATCCCCCGCCAGCAGCATTGCTGCTGCCAGATGAAGCTTCTTTACTAAAAAAAATGTGCTTTGCGAGTGCGTCTTCAAGTACATCCGTTTTCCATGCCATCTCGTCTTTTGCAAGATAACCTTTCTCCCAGGCACGAACTTCCACGCACGCTGTGAGATTGATTGCGCTGATAAGGACTAAAAGTCCCAAAGCATGTTGTTTTGATGTGAGTTTGATCATGAGTCACGAACACTATAAAAAGCTTTTGTATTTGTGTCCAGAGAACTTTTAATCAATATTGCTTTTACAGTGTTATGTTTGAAAAAAAGTGGTTTCAATGCGACTTTTGTAACCAAAAAAAGACGTTTGAATTGATTAATTACTAGATAAGCGTTAGTTTCAAAAAGTGAAGATTGAGAATTAACAGCGCAAAGGAAAGGCTCATGAGAACTATAGTAAATTATTTTTTAACTTTCACATTGTTTTTTTTAGGGCCGATTGCTTCAGCACAAAAGGGCTCTCCAGATTGGCAGCTAGCGGAACAGGAATTGCTAAAGCATTTTCGTGCCTTGCTTCAATTTGATACGAGCGATCCTCCGGGACGTGAGTTGCCGGCGGCAGAATATATTCGTGATGTGCTTCAGTCTGAAGGTTTCGACGTGGAGATGCTTGCGATAGATTCAGAGAGGCCAAATGTTCTCACTCGCCTACAGGGTTCAGGTAACAAGCCCCCTTTGTTGATAATGGCTCACACCGATGTTGTTAACGTCGATCCGGCCAAATGGACCTTCCCGCCGTTTAGTGCAACGGTTGACAATGGTTATGTATATGGTCGCGGAGCGGTTGATGATAAAGATAATCTAGCTGCCGCGCTGATGGTAATGTTGGAGCTAAAGCGTCAAAAAATTGCCCTCGATCGTGATGTGATTTTCTTGGCCGAATCGGGCGAAGAGGGTGCGACAGAGTATGGCATTGAGTTTATGGTCAATGAGCACTTTGAAAAAATTGAGGCTGAATTTTGTTTGGCTGAGGGAGGCTCGGTAGCGCGTGTCAATCGAGAGGTTCAATATGCTGGAATTCAGTCAGTGGAGAAGATCCCCTATAGGGTTGAGCTTGTTGCGACCGGTGTTGCGGGCCATGGTTCCGTTCCATTACAGAGTAACCCTGTTGTTCGATTGGCAAAAGCAATGGCAGCTGTTGCAGACTGGCGTTCTCCGGTGCGTCTCAACGAAACAACGGCGGCCTATTTTGAACGTCTTGCTGGAATTTCTTCACCAGAGGCTGCGGCGAGGTACCTATCGGTTCTTGATCCCGCGACAATAAATGAGGCTGATGAGTATTTTCTAGCTAACGAGCCCCGGCATGCTTCTATGCTCCGTTCTTCGCTGTCACCAAATATTATTGATGCGGGTTATCGAATTAATGTAATTCCATCTGATGCCCGTGGAAGCATTGATTTTCGCGCTTTACCTGATGAGGATATACCTGCGTTTTTAGATCAGATTCGGAATGTGATCGACGATCCCGCCGTTGAGGTGAGTCTCGGTGCGAGGAATACTCGTCCGCGGGGTGAAGCTAGAATAAATACACCTGCATTTTCTGCGATCGAGGCCGGAATCAACAAGCACTACGGTGTGGTAACTCTGCCGACAATGAGCACAGGGGCGACCGACATGGCCTATCTGCGCAATAAAGGAATCGAGTGCTATGGGATAGGGCCTGCGATTGATCGCGAGGACGCAGCATTGGGTTATGGTGCGCATAGTGACCAGGAGCGTATTTTAATAAGTGAACTAAATCGATTTCTGCGCTTCAACTGGGATATCGTTCTGCAAATAGCGGGGACGGATTGATGGCGATAGACTGTCGGAGAGAACTTACTAAGTGTTCTTCATAAGTGCGGTCCGCTGTGATTACGTGCTCCTTGGGTATAGCTATAGGTCTATCGTAAATTCTGCAGTCGAATGATCTAACCAAAGTGCTCGTGCAAATATAGAAGTACCGGTGTTCACGCTCACGGAGTGAAGGAGATATTTTCCAGCTGTTAAGTCGCTCTTGTTCAGCTTCAATGACAAAACATTCTGTGTGAGTAGGTCGTGGGAATCTGTGTGAGTTGCAAATGGAGTGGTTTTAGTGCCAGATTCCATGATACCCGATGAATCGATAAAAGCGGCAAATTGTCCTCCGACTAATTCGATCGCTAGGTAGATATCGATGGGCACGTTGGCACTTTCGCTAATTTTAACATCAAGCTCGACATGTGCATCCGACTGATTCAGGTCGATTTCAAATTTTGTAAAAACATTTTTCGTATGTGGCGTCCTTTTAGCCGGCGCTTGAAGAGCAGAGTAATGACGCGGCTGGGCAAGGAGCTCGCTAATGTCAATTGTCATAGTAAAATCTATTAAGCTGTTGATTTCATGTTGTGAAAGGTGACTCACTTCGCCGTGAGAGTCATCGATTGAAGCGAGATTTACTACATCTTCAATCGATTTTGCGCTTCCATCATGCAGGTATGGAGGGGATTGACTTAAACCTAATAGAGATGGTGTGTTTATAGCTAACCGATTTCGCTGGAGCGAGAGGTTTACGCTGTGTTGCTTACCGTCTTGATAAAGTGGTGGGGCGTGGCAGGCGGAGCATCCAACCTTCTCGTCGAAAAATAATTGTTGTCCCAGTAAGGGGTCAGAGGATGAGTTTAATTTCTTCGAATTATCAAAGTTAGACGGGAAAAGGAGGGACTCTACATATGCAGATAATCGATCAAGATCTGCAGAACGTCCCTTATTAGGCTGAGCTTGGTCACAGGCAGGATTGCAGCCATGGTCGCCCATAGCTAAGCCAGAACCGCCTTGAATATTGCGTATTGTTTCTTCTACATCCTGTATTTCGTCAAGGTTTCCAGCCCAATGAAACGGTGGAGTTTTTCCAGCTGCATAAAGGCTTGGGGTATTGCGTTTGCCATCAGGGAAAAACCAGTTGGCAAGATCTGCTCCGCCGTCAAAGTGGCATGTCGCACATGCTATCCATTGGTCCTTGGATAACCTTGTGTCATTAGAGCTATTAAACAACCGTTTCCCAGCGAGTAAATCTGGTTCTAGCGGTATGTTAGTTACTTCAATGACCTGTGTTATCTTTTTTCGTTGTGTGTCTATAACAGTGATTGTGCCGTCAAGCGAGTTATCAACGTAAAGTTTTGTCCCAGTGCTGTTAAGAGTTATTCCAAGGGGATGACTTCCTAGCTCAATATGTCCCGATCCAGAGAACGTATTGAGGTCTAATATTGAAAGGTCATTGCTTGCTGCATTCAGAACGTAGAGCGTGTCGTTAAACGCTATTGCTTCGATCGGGATTCCAACAGGTTCATCCACAATGTCCAGGCCGAGACGTTTGTTTCTTAAATTCACCTTGCGTTCCAGGTCCACGATTGAAAGAGACGGAAAGACGGTTGTGTCAAATTGCAGATTTCGATTGGCATCATTAACAAAGGTCTGGGGTAAAAAAGCAGTTTTTCCATCTTCACTGAGGGCGATTGATTGAGAGAGCGAAGCCTTCGAGCCAAGATCGATCGTGCTGACAACTTCATTGTTTGTCGTATCTATAACCGAGACTCTCCCGTTCTTGAAATGGGTTACATAGAGCCAACGGGAGCCTTTTGAAAGAGCGAGCCCCCGTGGTTCAGCATCAACTCCTATAGTCGCTAACTTTATAAAAGTGCTTGTGTCAAAAACATCAACGCTATTATCGAGTTGGTTAGAGACGTAGAATTTTGAAGAATCTGTTACAACTCCGAATGGCCCTCTGCCCGTTTTTTTTTGACCAATAATTGAGTACGACTCTGAGTCGATGAATGTCAAAGCGTCCTCGTTTTGGTTAACGACAATTAACGTTTTAGTGGTGTGGTCAAATCCGATTGACTGTGGCCTTGACCCGACGGGAATCTCGGTTATTTTTTTCGAAGATTTTCTAAAATCGACGATCGAAATAGTGGAGGAATCCTGATTGGCCACGGCTATTTTTGTATCCCCATCAAAGACAACAATGGACGAGGATCTTTCGTGGGCTTCTAGTATTCCAACCGCTAACGATGTCGTCAAAACCAAAAATTGTAAAAGTCTTTTCATTTAAACCTTGAGTAACGCTTTTAAACTGTCAATTTGAACGCTCAGATAAGGCATCTAGACTAAGTTTTCCCGGACCAAAAGAAAAAAGAATTAAAAATGTCGCTAAGTACATTGCGGCTAGTTCGCCTCCATTGGAAGTTGGAAACCAAGCGGGGTGTGCTATGAGATATGCGCTGATCATTAACAACACAGAGATAGCCGCGGCTATGCGCGTCCACAAACCTAAGCAAATTAATGCGCCTCCAAAAAACTCGATGACGCCAGCAATAAAAAGGGCGTTAACTTCAAATGGTATTTGCCAGCTAATAAGTCCAGAAATTTCTATAGATGTCATTCCTGAACCAGATAATGCCTGCGGTTTATCGCTAAAAAGTTTGCTGTAGCCATGTGTCATGAACATAGTCGACGTTAAAATCCGCCAAAAAGCCCAATTAAGGGTTTGCGAATTGATGGCAAGATAAGCAAGGCTTTTTGAAAAAATTGTCGTCATTAATTATTTCCTCGCGCTAAATTAAGTTAAGTTTGGTGCTATAGGGATTTGTACAAACCCTTTTGAGCTTTCGGTTGGCTTTACAGCTCAAAAGCTCGGATAAATGCTGGTCTTCTTTTAAGCATCTCAAAATACCGTTTGGTGTTTATTTTGAACCCATCTGATAATCCTAACGATTCAGCAAGAACTAACGCATAGCAAACACTGATGTCTGCAATAGTGAAGCGATTAGAACAGAGATAGTCTCGGTTTTCTAAGCTTTGCTCGACAGCTCTTAGTCTCGAGAAAAACCATTTTTTATAATCCTCTACGACTTGTGGTACTTGCCTCTCTTCAGGTTCGAGCTTGGAGTATCTAAGTACAAGTGTCTGTGGAAAAGTTAACGTTGCGTCGCTCCGATGTAGCCAATTCAAGTAGCTTCCGTAATCGTTGTCGGAAGGAAGAACAGCAAGATCTGTTGGCCCGTATTTGTCTACTAAAAAGTGTAAAATTGCGGAAGATTCGGTAAGCGTTGCTGATCCGTCAACTAGCGTTGGAACAGTGCCAAGCGAATTGATCTCAAGGTATCCCTCGTAATTAACTCTGGGAGGAAATTTCATCGTTATGAGCTCGTACTTAATACCAAGTTCTTCGAGGGCCCATAGCGGCCGCATCGATCGCGATCTTTTGCAGTGGTAAAGCTTAGGCGGCATGGTTAATCTCCTGATTTAAGTTCGAATGATATTAAGCGCTCCTTTGGAAAGACCAGCTTTTTCTGCAACACCACTTATCGACGTTTTTGCATGCCCAAGCTTTATTAAGCTGTCGACGGCAGCATCGCAAATAGCTGTTTGCGCGCTTTTGCTCTTTTGTGCTTGTCTATTTGGGACTGGGGAATTGCTTTTATTATTAAGATTCATCTTCTAATATTTTTTTAAATTACCGCCAAGTATAAACCAAAAATACATTTATCGTTGGAAACAAGTAGATTGGCTTTTAAAGGGCTTATTGCGTATGCTGAAAAATCACGATTAGTCATGATGATTGCTTAAAATTAAGGCAAAAGCGAATCGTATTATCGGTAATCTAAAACTGGAAAGATTAAATGAATGTCAATTTTTCAAAAGCCGAAAAAACGTTCTTTGACGAAATCGATCTTTTTATTCAAGAAAATCTACCATCAGATTGGGCCCTAAAACCTATTTCGTGGCCCCACGATTATGCGTTTCGGGGTTATGAGAATCTGGCTGATGAAAAGTTGGCAGAGGCATTTGTAAATAGAATTATAGAGAAGGGTTGGTATACGGCTTTTTGGGATGATGCGCTTGGTGACAAAAAGTATACCAATATGCAACAGGCAATTTTCGATGAGCGGATGAGTTACCACCGCGCGCCTCGGTTGGGGCATATCGCGACTGGAATGGTGGCGCCAGTTTTATTGAAGGCAGGCACGAGCGAGCAAAAAGAAAAATGGTTGCCCGATATCGCCGCAGGGAAAATAAAATTTTGGCTAGGGTATAGCGAACCGAATGCTGGGTCCGATTTGGGAAGTGTTCGAACAACTGCAGTAGAGTTTGATGACCATTACGTGCTAAATGGACAGAAGTGCTGGTCCAGTGGTGCTCATCTTGCTGACTACTCTTGGATGATAGTGAGGACTGATCCGCAGGCCCAGAAGCATAAAGGACTTAGCTTTTTTATCGTTGACAATAAAACATCGGGCATAACGATGGATCCAGTCATTAATATTCTTGGTGAGCATTCGTTCAATAATGTTTTCTTGGATAATGTAAGGGTGCCGAAGGAAAACCTAATCGGGGGTAAGAACAGAGGTTTTTATAATCTGATGACCGCGTTAGACTTTGAGCGAATTTGTTTGGTAGGCATTGGTGAATATAAACGGATGTTTGAAGAGCTCGTGGAATTTGTGAACAGCACGAGTATGGATGGAGAGATCCTATCTGAGAAAAAAAGTGTTCGAAGAAAGCTTGCCGAGTTAGCGACGCGAATTGAAGTTGGGTATATGCTTTTTTGGAGAACTGCAGAAATGTTAGATAACGGAGAGGATCCAAACGTGGAGTCTTCTGTTCTAAAGCTAACGGCGACCGAGCTGGCGAAAGATATGGCGGATCTTTCGATGGAGATTCTTGGACCTTACGGGCAGTACGAAGGGAGCCCTGAGCGGTCGCCGCTGAGAGGCCTGGTTTCGAGGGGGTTCCTGGAGAGTATTTCCGCAACAATTGGTGCGGGAACTTCAGAGGTGCAGCGAAATATTATAGCTCAGAGGGGATTGGGTTTGCCAAGGTGACTTTCGTGTTTACGTATCTTAGCTTCCAAACTTTCACCTAGTTTATGTATGTTGGTCCTTTGTGTTGAAGAATGAGTTTTATTTATGAACTTAAGGCTGAATGAAGAACAACGTATTTTGAAAGACTCCGCAAAGTCTTTTTTGGACAGAGAGTGCCCGAGGCAATTAATGCGCAACCGTCGCGAAAGCTCGGATGATTACGATAGGTCATTGTGGTTTAAGTTGGCAGGTTTGGGTTGGACCGGGCTTGTAATTGATGAGAATTTTGGCGGAGTTGGAGGTTCTTTTGAGGACCTTTCAATTGTAATAGAGCAACTAGGAGCCGCTTGTGCCCCGATACCTTTTTTTGGGACTTCAGTGCTGGGCGCAAGTGCATTGTCTAAGTCAAAGAAGAATGAAATAAAAGCAGACCTTTTACCTCAAATTGTGACCGGTGACTGCACTATTTCATATGCTTTTGCTGAGCCAGGTGTCGCTTATCAACGCGATAAAATATCTTTAGAGATCGCTCCTGTTGATGATCGCTTGGTGATAAACGGGATTAAGCTTTTTGTCGAGTATGGATTATCCGTCGATTACTTTTTAGTTGTTGGCCGATTAAGTCGCGATTTAGCTATAGTAATGGTTGATGCCAAGAGTATCGGAATTCAAAAGCTTCCATCTGCGACACTCGATTATGCCGGGCAATGTGAGGTCGTATTTACAAATGTTTCTGTCTCAAGCTCTGCAATTTTGGCCAGTGGGAAAGAGGCTGAGGAGCTCTTGAGCGAATTAGAGGATATTGCTGCCGTAGGGAAATGTGCTGAGATTGTGGGTTGTGTGCAGAATGTTTTAGAGATGACCGTATCTTATGTGTCAAAGAGAGAGCAGTTTGGTCAGCTAGTTGGCTCGTTTCAGTCGGTGCAACATCATTGTGCGAATATGGCAGTTGGGGTCGATAGTATTCGCAGCCTTATGCGGCTCGCTATGGCTAAGGTATCGCAGGGCACTAATGCGGCGAAGGAGGTATCCATGGCCAAGGCCTATGCAAGTTCCACCGCAGTGAGCTTGGTTAAACTAGGGCATCAAGTCCATGGTGCAGTTTCGTTTTGCGATGATTTGGATATGCATCTGTACCTTCGCAGAGTCCACGCGGCTTCGGTTGCTCATGGTGATGCAGAATATCATTATGAAAAGGTCGCAAAGAGCGTTGGGATATAACCGGATTGCGTGGTTATGAGAATAAGATGAAATACCAAAAGTAGATTTGGAGATTTAAGTGCCCATATTGCAATCAAAACTAAGCAGAAATTCTGAGAGTTGGCAAAAGAACAGTAGTGATATGTCAGAGCTTCTTTCTGAAATGAATTCCCTTCTTGAAAAAGCTGCTGAGGGCGGTGGTGAGGAGGCGGTTGAGAGACTTCGCTCAAAAGGGAAAATGCCTATTCGCGAACGTATTTCCCATGTTCTAGATTCTGATTCGCCTTTCCTTGAGATAAGTCCCCTTGCTGCTTGGCGGTCTCCTTTCGCTATAAGTTCAGGGTTTCTGGTGGGTATTGGGGTTGTGTCTGGGGTTGAGTGTTTAATACTGGGGCACGATCCGTCAGTGAGAGCAGGTGCTTTCAATCAATTTAATTCGAAGAAATTAATGAGAGGGTTGCAAATAGCGCGAGAGAATCGATTGCCGTACCTTCAGTTTGTAGAATCTGCGGGTGCGGATCTCCGCGGACAGGGCGGTAAGAGAGAAGATCCCGAAGAGGTCATACAGCGTGAAATCGATCATTTCGCGGAATCAGGTCGGTTGTTTTACGAAATAACAGAGCTCTCAAAGCTTGGTATCCCAACTATCTCACTGGTGTTCGGTGCCTCGACCGCAGGCGGAGCTTATCAACCTGGCATGAGTGATTACAATATATTGATCAAAAATCAGTCTCAAGTTTTTCTCGGTGGACCCCCTTTAGTCAAAATGGCAACCGGCGAGGATGCAGATCCTGAAAGTTTAGGCGGAGCAGACATGCATAGCTCTGTCTCGGGGTTATCGGATTATTTAGCCAATGACGAAATGGATGGAATAAGAATTTGCCGAGAGGTTGTTGCGCATTTGAATTGGAAGAAGTTTGGGCCTGATCCTGATGCTGAGTTTCTCCCACCATTTTATGATCAAGAGGATCTTTTGGGGATAGTTTCTAAGGATTTGAAAACGCCTTTTGATATTCGTGAGGTAATTGCACGAATTGTTGACGGGTCAAATTTTGAAGAGTTTAAAGGGCTTTATGGTCCTACCTTGGTGTGTGGATGGGCAAAAATCCATGGATATCCGGTTGGGATTTTGGGGAACAATGGAGCTCTATTTTCAGAGTCTGCAGAAAAGGCAGCGCAATTCATTCAGCTGTGTAATCAAATAAGTACGCCACTTCTTTTTCTTCACAACATCACAGGCTTCTTGGTAGGCACCGAATTTGAGCAAGGTGGGATCACAAAAAATGGATCAAAAATGATCAATGCAGTCTCTAATTCAACAGTCCCTCATTTTAGCGTGGTTGTTGGGGCATCATATGGTGCTGGGAATTATGGAATGAGCGGGCGGGCTTTTGGAACTCGATTTAATTTTATTTGGCCAACCGCGAAGATTGCAGTAATGGGGCCTAAACAAATGGCGGGGGTTATGAGTATCGTAGGCAAGGCTGCTGCAGCGAGGCGAGGAATAGATTTTGATGAGGAGGCGGATATCAAACGATCCCAGATCGTTGAACATTGGGCTGAGGAACGGTCGAAAGGATTATTTGCAACATCTCGTGTCAGTGATGATGGAATGATTGATCCGAGAGATACCAGACAAGTCTTAGCCATAGCGCTATCCGTTTCTCATAATGCAGAGGTTAAGGGGACAAAGGAGTATGGTACGTGGAGGATGTAAACAAGCCCCTAGAGAAAAAGTTTCGTAAGATCTCACGCTTATTAATCGCTAACAGAGGCGAAATAGCCCGGCGCATCAATTGGTCTGCGCAGAAAATGGGTTTAGTTACGATCGCTGTCTATTCCGAAGATGATGTGAACTCACCTCATGTTAAAGAGTGTGATTTTGCTGTCTCGTTGGGTGGTGAGACCACGCTAGATACTTACCTTAACCAAGATAAAATCATCAAAGCTTGTGTTCAAGCTGAAGCAGATGCGATACATCCAGGATATGGCTTCCTATCTGAAAACAGCGGCTTCGCCTCGCGCGTTGTCTCGGAAAAAATAATATGGATAGGCCCCTCCTCCGATGCGATTGCCTCTATGGGAGACAAGTTAGCAGCGAGGGAATTAATGATAGAGGCCGGCGTGCCGATGTTGCCGGCCGCGAATTTTGATTCTGAAACTGATTTAGAGGATGTAAGTAAGGAAATCGGGTTCCCACTCTTAGTAAAGGCTTCAGCTGGTGGAGGGGGGAAAGGTATGCGAGTAGTGCATGCTTTTGATGATCTGGAAAATGCGATTCTTGGTGCGCAGAGAGAGGCGCGTAATGCTTTCGGAGATGAAACAGTTTATTTAGAGAAATGGCTGCCCGATTGTCGTCATATAGAAATTCAGATTATTGGCGATCAATATGGTGAGCTGGTGCATTGTTTTGAGCGAGAATGCTCGATTCAAAGAAGGCATCAGAAAATTATTGAAGAAGCTCCTTCGGCATCAATGTCAGAAAAAATTCGCGAGAGTATGGGTCAGGTGGCATTGATTGCTGCGCGAAAAATAAATTATTTTTCCGCCGGTACGATTGAATTTTTGTTTGACGGTCATGATTTTTTCTTCTTAGAAATGAACACTCGCTTACAGGTGGAACACCCGGTCACTGAAGCAATTACTGGCATTGATTTAGTTAGAGAGCAGATTCTCATAGCGCAAGGAAGCCCTCTCTCTTTTTGTCAGGAAGATCTCCAAATTACTGGACACGCTATCGAGGCTCGACTTTACGCAGAGGATCCACGTAATAACTTTTTACCGAGCCCCGGGAAAATATTGTTATGGGAACCCACGTCTGTGATAAATGGGGTGAGAAAGTCGGGCGAATACGAAGGACTTAGGTTAGATTCGGGTGTTGAGACAGGGTGCCATGTTTCAATTAATTATGATCCTATGTTGGCAAAGTTTATCTGCCACGCGGCTACACGAGACGAAGCAGCGAGAGGATTGGCGAAGGCTCTTGAAACATCAAAAATATTTGGTGTACAAACTAATCGAGATTTTCTTGTTGTAACGCTGCGGCATGATGCATTTTTGAATGCTTTGACCACCACAAATTTTATAGATAATCATATGAGTACTTTGACGCGCGAGATTGGCCGCGCTGAGTATCGTAATTCCGTTATAGCGTTGATTATGGAGGCCCAGGAACGATCTCGGCAAAAAGCGAAAGCTCTTCGGACTATAGTGAGCGGTTGGAGGAACTCAGTAATGCCGCTGGAGAGTCTTAGGATTGAATCGGTAGAGTATGGAGAAGAGGTCGTCGAATATGCGGTGCGTCGTGACGGAAGTTTTAGGGTGCGATTCAAGGATTTCGATACCTCTGTTTTTTTGCGGTCTAGAGAACCCGGGATAGTGGATGTTGAGATTGATGGGTGGCGTGCTCAATTTAGGCTGCATTCTGACCAAGATGTTTTTAACGACCTGATTAGTTGGTACGTCCACGGGCCGATGGGCTCTGTAGTCATTCGGCATCTAACTCGGTTTCCGGCCCGAGAGTCAGAGTCGTTTGGGGGAGACCTTCATGCGCCAATGCCGGGGACTGTCGTCTTGGTCTCTGTTCGGGCCGGCGACAGGGTAGAAGAGGGTCAAGTCCTTATGGTGTTAGAGGCGATGAAAATGGAGCATCAAATCTCTGCATCTGCAACCGGGAATGTTGCGGGCATCTTTGTGAGCGAGGGTGAGCAAGTTGCTAATGGACACTTGTTGCTCCAACTTGAGGTTGGAGAAAACCCATAACGGAAAAAGGAGTGTCCCGTAGTGACTGAATTACAATGCGTTATATATGAAAAAATCGATCGAGCTGCGTGGATAACGTTAAACCGACCGCAAAGCCGAAATGCTTTGTCTGCTGAGCTGGTGAATGAACTTTATCAATCGATTGAGACTGCCAATGAAGATACGAGCATAAGATGCATCGTTATCACTGGAAATGGTAGTTCGTTCTGTTCTGGAGCAGATTTAAAGAGTCCGCCGGGTCAAGCGATTGCAGGCGTAAAATCGGTCTCCTTTGCGGATGTGTTAAAAGCTATCCAGGAAAGTCCCAAGCCAGTGATCAGTTGCATTAATGGGAGTGCATTCGCTGGTGGACTAGGGTTAATAGGTGCCTCAGACATTGCTATTGCTTCGAACTCAGCTGTTTTTAGTTTTAGCGAAGTGAGGATCGGAGTGATCCCGGCTGTTATTTCTGTTGTGTGCTTACCAAAACTTGGAATTCAAAACGGAATGAAACTCTTTCTTACAGGTGAGAAGTTCACTGGGGAGGCTGCAGTAACTTTAGGATTAATAAATCGTGCGGTGGACGATTCGGAATTAAAAGAAGCGATTTGTAACGAGATTAAAGCGATCTCCTTGGGAGGTCCGAAGGCGATTATGGAAACAAAAAAATTGGTTCGCCAGATGTGTAATATTGATTCTGGGAAAGCGTTTGAAGTTGCGACTGAATGGAGCGTCAGGATGTTTAAGTCGGAAGAGGGTGTTGAAGGAATTAGTGCGTTTCGGGAAAAAAGAAAACCAAATTGGCAGTAGGTTTTGGGTCTGTGGTAACCGATTGATCGAGGGGTAATAAGGCGCTCTATGACTGAGATAATACGAATAGGAAATTGCAGTGGGTTCTATGGGGATCGGCTTGCCGCAGCAGCAGAAATGGTGAGGGGAGGAAGCATTGATGTTCTCACGGGAGATTATCTCGCCGAGTTGACGATGGCAATACTCCACGAACAAAGAATAAAAAGAGGGGGTCACTTAGGCTATGTTGGTACCTTTTTAAAGCAAGTGAGAGAGGTGGCGGCGGAGTGTGCAGAAAGGGGTATTAAAATTGTAGTAAATGCTGGCGGGCTAAATCCTAAAGGAATGGCAGAGGAAACAAGCAAGATATTGCGTGAACTAACAATTGAATTGCAAGTCGCGTACATTGATGGAGATGATATCGTTAATGAACTGCCAGCTCTTCAAAAGAAAGGGGAGCAATTTTTGAATATGGATTCTGGCGTGCCTCTTTCTGACACCCGCAATCAAGTGGTCACGGCAAATACATATTTAGGAGCGTGGGCTATCAAGGAAGCTCTTGATCAAGGGGCGGACATTGTGATCTGCCCCCGAGTGACTGATGCGGCAGTTGTAATTGGCCCTGCTGCTTGGAAGTTTCGCTGGGAGAGAGAAAATTATGATGCCCTTGCGGGTGCGCTCACCGCCGGACACATTATTGAATGTGGCGCACAATGCTCCGGTGGCAATTATGCATTTTTTGAAGAAGTTAAAAGCTTTCGTAACGTCGGGTATCCTATCGCTGAGCTTGAGTCAGATGGTTCTTTTACCATAACAAAGCACCCGGGAACTGGTGGTTTAATTTCGGTCGGCACCATCACGGCCCAACTCCTTTATGAGATTTCGGCCCCTGAGTATTACAACCCTGACGTTATAGCTCATTTTGATGCCATCGATATTTCGCAGGATGGGGACGACCGAGTTAGGGTGAGCAATTGTAAAGGGAGTAGTCCCCCGAGCACCCACAAAGTTTGCATAAATACTTTGGGGCCGCACAAACAGTCTTTAGAGTTTCTTTTGACCGGTTTGGATATTGAAAAAAAAGCTGACGTATATTTGGACGCAATTTTTTTTAATTTGGGAGGTAGAGATCAGTTTGATGATGTTGATGTCCAGCTCATCCGAAGCGACCATCATGACCCTACTTCAAACGAGGTGTCACATGCCTCATTGCGCCTTACTGTGACTACGGAGGATGCCAGTCTAGTTGGTAGGATTCTTCAAGCGAAAATCACTGAACTGGGTCTTGCAAACATACCGGGGAATACGAGCCGAGGCGCTGCGGGATATGATGGCTCCCGGGTTTTGGTCTACTGGCCCTCGTTGATAGAGAGTTCGCATATTGAGGAAATAGTTAATTTTCAAAATACAAAGACTGTGGTTAAGCCTACGCAAGTTATGAGTAATGTAGTAAGTAAAGCCGAATTTTCAAGAAAAAATAAGATCAGAGTCAAGCATTCTAAAACTGAGAAAATAGAGTTAGGTAGAATTTTCGGTGCGCGCTCGGGAGATAAGGGCGGTTGTGCGAATTGTGGAATATGGGCAAAAACGGATGAAGAATATTCCTACCTCTGTTCATATCTTACTGTTAGTAAGCTAAAAGAACTCGCGGTCGATTTGAAGACTTTTAAGATTGATCGCTATGAATTCGCTAACCTACGAGCCGTCAACTTTTATATTCACGGCTTGCTAGGTGATGGTGTTTCATCGAGCCATCGGATAGACAAGCAAGCAAAATCGCTTGGAGAATACCTTCGCGCAAAGTTAATTGATTTTCCTACGGATTTACAGAGAGAATTTTAATCGAGTTACGATTGGGCCTTTGGTCTCTTGCTTTTCCTAAAGGGAAAAAATCATGAAGTATAAGTTACTATCTCTTTTTCTTTTTTTTCCTGCGAAACTATTATGCCAGTCAGTTGTGTTTGAGGATGCGAGATTTATTATTGGCGATGGATCGGTATTGGAAAATGCATCAATTCTTGTTCAGGAAGGAAAAATTGCTGCGCTAGGACCACGTGACCAGATTGTTGCCGGTAGTGCCACGCGGATCTCAATGAGTGGAAAAACTATCATGCCAGCGATGATTGACGCTCATGCGCATCTTGGTTTTCAAGATCGAGTTGACTGGGGAGCAGAGAACTATACGCTTGAAAATTTGATTGAAAATCTAGAGCGCTATGCTTGGTATGGATTTAGTGCTGTGTTTTCGGCGGGCAGCGATCCCGCACCGATAATGGAGGAGCTGAAGGCCCAAGAAAATGAAAGAAAATTCCTTGGGGCTCGACCGTTATACGCGATTGGAATTGCCCCTCCGAATGAAGGGCCAAATAATTTATTTTTAGATGAGGTGCGTGACGTAGAGAGCAGATTTGATAGTCAAATTCTCTATGGAGTTTCTGACGCGGATAAGGGGATAGAAATTGTTAGGCAGCTTGCAGCTACAGGAACTCAGTTCATCAAATTATGGGTTGATGATCGAGGTGGTAGCCAAGTTAAATTGTCACCTGAGGTATATAGAGCGATTACTAATGAGGCAAAAAATCGTTCAGTTGATGTTTTTGTGCATCAACAATACGCGTCGGACATGCAGGATTTAATAGAGGCCGGAGTTGCAGGCTTTTTACACGGTCGTTTTGATTCAGAATTTGACCTAAGGTTATCAGATTTATTGGCTTCGTCAGGCGTTTTTGTGGTCCCGAATTTGGGTTTGGGTGAGTTGCGAGGTGAAGCTATTGGAGAGGACAATTTTCTCAAGGCAACGTTGCCAGCGGTAACAGCCCACCGAGTTGGAAATACTAATGAAAATCGGAGCCTTCAAAGGCAGGGTTCAGCTATAGATGAACGCGTGCTAAGTGATAGGTTCATGACCGCTGTGAACAGCGGTGTCAGTTTCGTACTAGGAACAGATGCTGGCGCTGTACCTGATCATTTTTTTGGTTATACGGGTCACAGAGAGCTGCAAATATATGTGCGTTTAGGTATGACACCGATGCAGGCTCTGATGTCAGCAACAAGTGTCGCCGCTCGATATCTTAAGCTTAACGATTCAGGTCTTCTGCGAGTAGGATATCGTGCTGATCTGTTGGTATTAAATACGAATCCACTTGAAGACATTCGTTCAACTGAGGATATTCACTCCGTGTATATCAGGGGCGAGCGTGTCGATCGTGAGAGTTTGTCTGTATCTTGGAGAGAAGAGTGAAAAGTAAAGAGTGTAGTTAAAAGGCGCGAGACTCTCGAGCAGATTCCTGCAACTGAATAATTTCCGAAGTGTTTCTATTCCATCTCTCCAGAAATACCGATCTTGTTAGTGATTGACAAACTCCTGAAACTCTCGCTGTCAGCGCAGGATGTGGTTCGATTATTGATATGCTGCCCGACAATCTATTTATCTCATAACCTGTCCCCATTCCGTTGAGGTAAGACAAATTGATCGAGTCGACTTCGAAATTTGCTGAATAGTTTCGGCGGAATATTGTGGAATTTCCAGCAATAAACGAGTCCCAATCAACGGCTTTATTACTGATTTCCTTCACGACAGGCATCCTAACTTGATGTGCTTTTTTTGTTTCGAGTACCCATTGGACAAATCTTAGATATTCAAAAGTGGAATCTTCGTTCAACTCCTCACATACTAAGTATAGGTCATCAACAGGGATGTCTTGAGAGAAAACTTCTTGATAGGTGAGGCCAAGAAAAAGCGCAAGAATCCAGTTTCTCGCTACAAGCCTTGTTTTAATATTTTTGCTCATGTCCGTTTTTCTGCTAGTGAATCAAATTAACAAGTGTCTAGGATTTATAATCGTTAAAGTATAGATAACTTTCTTTCACTTGAGAATAGGCTTGGGATGGAGTAATCAGAAGTTGACAACGTTGTTGCGAGCCTCTGGAACCAGAGTGTGGCTGAAGTTGAACTGGTGGAAGTATTACAGTTGCTAACTTGACCGTCAATCATAACACTTTTCCCGCTATGATTGACGGGCCTAGATTAGGCTGAACTGGCGTTTGATTTCTCAACTGCCTTCGGATCAATTTTTAACTGTTTTACGAATTCCACGGCAAAGGGATCCGGGTATATGTCTTCCACTGCGGCACTCATCGCTTCATAGGTAAGAGTTGCGACTGAGTCTGGCGAAGCTTTTTCAAAGGGTAAGTTTTTTGCCATATCAGTATCGATTGGGCCGGGGTATACGCCGCAAACCAAAGTGCCTTGTTTGGCAAGTTCCGCGCGAATTGCTTGTGTCAGTGAATGGCCCGCCGCCTTAGAGGCTGAGTACCCGGGTGCAAACGCAAAACTACAGAGGCTTGAAATGGATAGAATGTTAATGATGGCACCGCCACCGTTTGATTTTAGGATCGGAGCAAAAGCAATAGACATTTTCATTGGCCCGAAATAATTGACATCCATTTCTAGCCGCTTTGGAGCCTCGTCAGCATTGCCAATAATCGGCCCGCCCCCACCGACACCAGAGTTGTTGATGAGGATCTCTACATCTTTAGCATTGCGAGCTGCTGCGTCAACCTGAGCTTGGTTGCTCACGTCAAGTGAGAGTGTGGTCAACCGCGAATCGTTCAATTCAACTAACTCAGCTAACGTAGATTCGTCTCGCGCAGTGGCGTAGACTTTTTTTGCTCCCATCGCGAGGGCTTGAAGCACGAAACTTTTACCGATGCCTCGATTCGAGCCTGTGACTAAAACGGTTTTTTCTTTGATAGATACACCTGACATTTATATTTCCCTTGTAGTGTTACTTTTTAATTGAGTTTAGTTAGTTCTCGTAAAATTCCCATCGCGAAATCCGCGTAGCATCTTTTTCTGGCATATTACCGAATATAAGTGGACGATAAGATTCATCTTCATCTAGGAATAATTTCAACCAGGCAATGCCGAATCTACCAACGAGGTCATGAACGTCTGTATTCGGTTGTAAACGATCTTGTCCCGTCGCAGTGTTGGCAATGAAGTGGTTTCCGTTCTTAATTTCAATGTACATCTTCGCTATGTTGCTTGGAAGAGAGCGATAATGCGGAAACGCATGTACTTTGGAATCAGCTATCCGATCAACTTCACCAGCGATCGCTAGTGTTGGTATGTTAATTTTTGAAAAATGGCCGTCCGGTTGCCAAGACGTGAGAGGGATCGCGGCCTTTAGCTCGTCACCATATAATTGCGCTGCCAACAGAGCGCCCCCGCCGCCCATCGAGTGTCCCATTACGGCCATATTTTCGGGTTTGATTTTTCCACTTAGCGGGCTAGCATTACGATCGCCCTCAGAGCGAAGCACATTGACTCCAGCGATTAAAGCTTCAGCTCTGATTTCGGGAAGATCATTTAAGGTGTTAGTGTCAAGAATCAATACTGCAAAGCCATGTGATGCTAAGAGATCACCCCACCAGCTCAAGTTTTCTTTTTTCTCTCTGAAACCTGGCGAAATAGCTACCCCCCCAAACTGTTGTATTTGGGTTTTGCTCTTGGGATAGTATATGTCTGCGTTCGCAAATTGGGGCACTGTTGGAAAATCGTTGTATCTTTCAACTTCGTATGGGCCAAGTTCCTCTAATTGACTAATATGGGCTTCTTGAGCAGCAGCATTAATCCAGAGGACAGATGTTAGAAAAAGAAATATAAAATTTGTTTTTGACTTCACTTTGAGCCCCTTCTGCCTACAATTTTCAGTAGTATTGTATCGTATTTACTATCAGCTTGAGAAAATCTTAATTGGGTTAAGCGCTTGATCGTTTCAATTAGACACGTTTTTGAATGTCGTTGCCATCTTTAGAACGGATTCTTTCGCACGGAAGGCTTTAAATAGCAGCGCGCTCAAAGGAGTTTTTACTATTGAGTTATTTGTTGTATGCTCTAGAAAGCACTATGACTTTAGAGGTAATAATAATGAGATTTAGTTCCAGTTTGATAGCCATTTTAATGCCGCATAATTCGTTGAAAATGTCGTTTTTTCCGGTCGTTCTTGGACTATGTGCCCAAGCAGGATTTGGTCAAAATTTGGTAACAGATGATACCGCCGAGTGGTTTACCCTTGGTGGTGATTATGCGCACACCCGATATACACCTGCCGATGAAATCACGGCTGATAATTTCGAGGATTTGGAAGTTGTATGGGAATGGGATGGGTCTAGCTATAACGGTCAATCAGGTCGTTCGACCCCAACTTATGTAGATGGAAAGTTATTTACTGTTTCGGGAGCTCGTCGCCACGTCGTCGCGATTGATCCAAAAACCGGAGAAACTATTTGGTCATACCGACTTCCTAATACTGGCCGCTGGGAATACTCGATGCGCGCCTCTTACGGTAAGGGGATTGGTTATTCAAGAATCAATGGTAAGGGTGTAGTTTATATATCCACACCCGGATTTTTCTTGGTAGCCCTTGATGCTGAGACTGGAGCCCCACTTGATGGATTTGGTGGTCAAGTCCCGGTAGAAGGCTTCCCAGCATCGGGCGTGGTCGATATGCTTGCTGACCTGGGACACCCTTACGACCCATACGATGGAATCCCGCTTGAAGTTGGATACATTACGACTTCTTCTCCTCCAATTGTCGTTAACGACACAGTTGTAGTAGGTAATTCTGCGGAGCAAGGCTACCTGCAAGCACGAGTCGAAAATGTGCCAGGTGATATTTTGGCGTACGACCGAGTTTCGGGCGACTTTAAGTGGAAGTTTAATGTTATTCCCAAGCCAGGTGAGTATGGTCACGAGACATGGGAGAACGACGCTTGGCAGTGGACGGGCGACGTTTCGTCATGGGCACCGTTGACGGCTGACCCTGAAAACAACATTGTTTATGTGCCTACGAATCCTCCTACTATCGATTATTATGGAGGCTTCAGACCAGGGGATGGGCTATTTGGAACAAGTTTAATTGCGCTTGATACTGATACGGGCGAACGCCGTTGGCATTTCCAGACAGTGCATCACGATGTTTGGAATTATGATAATCCAGCTGCGCCCATTCAACTGGATTTAAATATCCCTGGCCGAGGAAAAATTTCTTCTGTGTCTCAGGTCACAAAGCAGGGCTTTGTTTACGCTTTTGATCGGATGACTGGAGAACCAATTTGGCCGATGGAGGAGCGGGCGGTCCCAGCCTCGGAGGTTCCGGGTGAAAAACTTTCTGCGACTCAACCATTTCCAACTTTGCCGCCCCCGTTTGAGATGCAAGGTCTTAGCGAAGAGGATTTAATTGATTTTACACCCGAGCTTCGGCGAGAGGCATTGGAGGTAATGACTAATTACGATATGGGCCCACTCTTCAATCCGCCGATACATTCAGAAAACGCCGCAGGTAAGATAAGTTCGGCAATGTGCCCGGGAGATGGGGGTGGTGCGAATATCAATAATCCACCAGTAGCTGATCCTACCTCAGGGTTCTTATACGTAGCTTCGAGGAAGGCGTGCAGTTGGCAACGTATTATCCCGGGAGATGAAGCAGATGCCCGAATCGACATGCCGACGGGAAGTACATTTGCAGCTTATGCTAATGGACCGCGTCCGCGAGCGCCGCGACTCAGGTCTGGGTTGCCTTACTTTAAGCCGCCCTACAGCACTATTACCGCTTATGACATGAATACTGGGGAAATAGCGTTCCAGGTTCCTACTGGTGAGACGCCTGACCGTATCCGTAATAATCCCGCTTTGGATGGTATTGACGTGGGAGATACGGGCACCGGCAATGCGGTGACTATGGTTAGTACTGCTAACATGTTGGTTTACTCTGACATGGATCATGATGGACAGACAGCCCTTCTTTATGGTCTTGACAAGAAGACTGGTGAAGAAGTGGGTCGGATCGAAGTACCAGCACAAAGTCGATACGGTATGAGCTCATGGAAGCATGATGGACACCAGTACATTATCTTGCAGACTGGGAGTAAACTGACGGCTATGGCATTGCCTGGCGCAAGAGCTGAGGTTGGTGCAGCGCACTAGCTTTCGTCATAGTTCTCATTGAGGGCATTAAGTCTGACCTCTAAAAAAAACCGAAGGCCTCGCCCTTCGGTTTTTTTTGTTTCTGCCTCTGCTGTTTTTTAGGCTGATGGTTTAGATCAATATGTAATTCTTGAAATTTAAAATTTTTGAAAATATATTTATGTTAGAAACTTTATCCCTCACCGCTGCGCTATTGTTGCCATGGATTTCATACGAAGGAGCAATATGTCGTTACTAATAATCGGAGTTATTTTATTACTGATCGTTTCGCTAGGTAAAAACTACTCAGATAAACTCAAGCTTCATAAAGTTTACCTTCAGAAAATGGGTGAGTTAGCAGCCGAAAGAGGTGGTAAATGTCTCTCAGAAAAATATGTGAACGCATCGTCAAAACTCACTTGGGAGTGTGCCGAGGGCCACGTTTGGGAGGCTGCGCCGCATGTTGTGAAACGAGGCCGTTGGTGTCCTCAATGCGCGGGATTGAAAAGTCTGACCATAGAAGCTATGCAGGAAATAGCAGCTGAAAATGGGGGGCGTTGCCTCTCAGAAAAATACGTGAATTCTGCGACTAAACTCCAATGGGAATGCCGTGAGGGCCATACTTGGGCAGCGACACCAAATGAAATAAAGGAAGGAAAGTGGTGTCCTGAGTGTTCAACGGCGAAACAGTTGACTATAGAGGGAATGCAAGAGCTTGCGATTGAGAGAGGCGGTCGGTGTTTATCGGAAAAGTATGTTGATTTTTCTTCTGACCTAACTTGGGCCTGTAATCTTGGACACGTTTGGGAAGCAACGCCACACGCTATAAGGCGAGGCGACTGGTGTCCCCAGTGCAAGGAATCTAAAGGTCTAACTATAGAGGGTATGCAGGAAATGGCATTGGAGAGAGGCGGCAAATGCCTTTCGGATACTTATATTAATTCCTCGACCAAGCTCAGATGGGAGTGCCGAGAGGGTCATATCTGGGAGGCAACGCCAAACGAAGTAGGGCAAGGCAAGTGGTGTCCTGATTGTGAAGGCGCCAGACGGTTTACTATAGAGGGAATGAATGAACTTGCAGCCGAGAGGGGAGGTAAATGTCTGTCTACAGAGTACCTTAATTCTGCAACGAAATTAAAATGGGAGTGTAGAGAGGGTCATGTTTGGGAATCGACACCGAACGCGATAGAGCAGGGCGAATGGTGTCCTCAGTGCGCAGGCGCAAAACGTTTAACAATTGATGGTATGCAAGAGATTGCCGCGGAGCGCGGTGGTAGATGTCTCTCGACAGAATATGTGAATTCTTCGACAAAACTTAAGTGGGAGTGTGCTTTAGGCCATGTTTGGGAAGCGACCCCGCAAGCTATAAAAAAAGGCAAATGGTGCGTTGAGTGCGCAGGGACTCAGTTTACAATCGAAGCCATGCAAAAAATTGCCAGTGAGCGTGGTGGTAAATGTTTGTCTGATCGATATGTGAATACGTCGACAAAGCTTGAGTGGGAATGCGATAAGGGCCATACCTGGGAAGCGGCCCCAAACGTGATCAGGAAGGGCGAATGGTGTCCGGAGTGCTCTTTAGATTCGTGATTTGATCATGGTAATGTCGGGGGAATGCGAGAGAGTTTAGCATCACCCTTACTGAAGACGGTCTATAAAATTTGTGTTGATTCGGGGGTCGACCTATTAGGGTCAAAATTATCGCGGGAGTTGAAAGCGCATTATAAAAACCATATGGTAAACAAACTAATTTGACGATGGGACGAAAGCTGCGATGCGAAGAAGAGATTTCTTAACCAAGTTACCGGGCCTTGTAACAATGCCCTTGATGCTGCCGCATGCCGCGAAGGCTGCTCAGGCGGCGCGACTGAAGATCACGGATATCCGTTTGATAAAGATTAGGTTGATCGAAGACAAGGGTATCCTCGCTCGACGCGTGGATACTCCACGCGGAGGGTTACACGTTCAGATTGGCAATTTTACCGTGACGGAAGTGCATACTGATCAGGGGTTAGTAGGCATTGGTCCTGGGATCCCTCCAGAGAACATCGAGTATGTTAAACAATTGCTTGTTGGTAAGGATCCCTTCGAGATTAACCAGCATGCAGCGGCCTTATATCGCCCGCAGCGCAGATGGGGCGCGTCGGTAGAGATCGCGCTCTGGGATCTCTTAGGCAAAGCAACGGATTTACCGCTTTACAAACTTTGGGGCGGATCGCGCGAAAAGGTTCTTCCCTATGCTGCCATGTGGGGCATCGGCACCGTGGAAGACCGAGTCGAAATCGCCGTCGGGTTGAAGGAAGACGGTTGGCGCGCGCTTAAGTTGCGCTCGGGTTTCAGATCGCTGGAGGAGGACGTGCGTGTCGTGGAACTGGTTAGGGAAGCGGTGGGGGATGATTTTCACATCCTTTGCGACGGCAACAAGGCTCCGGGCAACGCTGACGCCTTGGGAGAGGACCCGACGCTGTGGAACTTTAAGCGTGCGTATGACACGGCGATGGAATACCAGCAGCTCAATGTATATTGGTTCGAAGAGCCATTGCCTCGATATGACTACGAGCGGTTGGCGGAGCTCAACCGGCTTATCGCGATGCCGATGGCAGGCGGTGAATCAAACTGGGGTATCCACGAATTCAGGTGGCTCCTGGAGCAAGGTTGTTTCGATGTTCTTATGCCAGAGATAGGCGACATAGGGCCCCTAATGTCCCGCACTGTTGGAACTCTTGCAGCAGCGTACAATAGACAAGTCTCGCCACATTCGGCGCCGTTTGAAAGGCGACTAGTGAATATCTGTGGGATCCATCTCATTGCGTCGATGCCAAACGCCCCGATAACGGAGTTTATACACGAACCGCCGCATGCGGATATCTTTGAGGGTTGGCAGGTTTTTGAGAACCCGCCAGTTCTCGAAAACGATGGTTCCATTAAAGTTCCGCAGGGTCCTGGCCTAGGCGTTACGCTTAGGACGGATTTGATCGAGAGGATCTAAAAAATCGGATAAAGAATAGATTTTATGATGGAAAATTTATTTCATTTTTAAATTTTATTTGCATAAAAATATTGCTGAAGAGCATCGGTAATGAAGCTAATTTCAAAGGAGCAATTTTTAGTTTTGTGGAACGTAAGTGTTTGGTCTTTTGCAGAAAATTGCCGCAGAGCTATGCAGTAAGGCCTAGCTCATCCAATAACTTATTGAGGTGGGCTAATGCCTCAGACGTAGGTCCTGGATAATCTCCAACTACAGGCACATTGCCGGTATAACCCAGATCACTGGTGCCTTCAGGGGTGCAATAATATATCCCAGCGACCAGCTGCCTCAGTCCTGCAAAGAACCTAGTCGGCGTCTCTAATTCGAGAGGAGTGTCTTCCGATGAATAGGCTATATCGTCAACTATTTCTATTTGTTGGCTATCTGAACAGTTAGCGAAGGATACATCAAATCTTCTCTTCGCTTCGTGATCTAGCCATTCTAAACCGGATATCAGCAATGATCTGTCTCGCTGCTGCCGAGGATATGGTGCGCTAACCCATTCATCGACCATTTCGGGTACGCCTATTGCTGATGCAGATGGAAAATTTTCGTTCTCGGGAATGAGAATGTCTGACAGCCGAATAAGCTTTACTTTTTCTGCAGACGTCAACGTCAGAGGCCAAGGACCGCCATCAGGATTGACGAGTTTTGGGTCCTTTCCATAGCCCTCTGCCTCGATAGGTTTGATATCTAGCTTTGGCCAAGGAGCGAATGATCGAGCTAAAGCACCCGTCGTGACATTTTTTTCCGCGGCGAAGGTTGGGGTTGTCAGTGGCATCGTCAGTGTTGCGGAAACCGCGCTCAACCATTTTAGCGTTTCCCGACGGCTAATTCTGTGGGTCTCATTATCGTGCTTTGCAAGGATGCGATTTTCGATGCTGTCGTTTATGGCGCTAAAAATGATGTCGCTATTACTTGTCATAGTGCGCCCCTGTCCAACTCTGTCGCTAGCCAACTGGCGTTACGCATTGTCATAGTCATGATCGTTAAGGTGCAATTTTTATGGGGATTCGAGGCAAATATTCCACCGTCCATAATGAACAGGTTGTTGCTGTCCCAACATTGACCATGTTGATTAGTAACAGAATCTTTTGCGGATGACCCCATGCGAGTCGTGCCGACCTCATGAATGATTTCACCACCTTTTTTGATCGCTCTTTCGGGAGGAGGTGGGTCGCCGAGGGTATACCCTCCCATTGTTTCAATCAGCTTCTTGGCTGTGGCTAGCCCGTGATTGATTTGATTGAGTTCGTGTTCAGACCACTTCCAATGAAATTTGGGAACAGGTATTCCCCATTGGTCTTTTGTATTGTCGTCAATTTCCATGTAGCAATTTGCATTGGGCAGCATTTCACCTCGAATGGAAAGAGCCACGTAGGCGCCGTAAACTTTATTTACGCTGTCCCTCAGCTCTTTCCCATAGCCTCGGGCGAAGTTTCCTAACTGCATTCGTGGCGAGACGAATCCGCTCCCATACTCGAAATGATATCCGCGGGGAAAATCTAATTTACCCGCCAATTGTTGCTTGTGTCCCCACCATGGAACATAAACATGAGCACCAGTATTGCCATCTTCGTTATATTGGGGACGACCAGACAGTCCGGGCACCAGTCCAGCGATGCCAGCACCGGTTGAGTCCATCAAATTTTTTCCGATTTGACCGCTGGAGTTAGCGACACCGTTTGGCAATTGATCAGATTTTGAATTGAGTAAAAGCCTCGCTGTTTCACAGGCGCTTGCAGCTAAGATAATCACCCGAGCTTTTAATGTCACATCCTCGCGACTAGTTCGATCAATAAATGTTACACCTGTTGCTCTGCCGTTGCTGTCGGTCTCGACAGTTTTCACCATAGCGTCTGTCACTATTTTTAGGTTTCCAGTCGCCCTTGCCAGAGGTAACAATGATGTTGTTGTCTGAAATGCGGCTCCAATGCTACATCCTCTGCCGCAACTCGTGGCATTGAAGCAGGCTTGTCTATTGTCGATCGGCCTGGATAGGATTGCTCTTCGCATTGGCACGACGGGTATGCCCAATTTATTGCCGGCGGCCTGCAGTAATAGCTCTGGAATTCGGGGCTTGAAAGTAGGTTGTAGAACCCCGGGCGCAGAATCCGGCACATCATCCAGGCCGGGATTATTACCAGATATGCCTACCAGCTTCTCTGTTTTGTCATACCATGGTGCCATTTCTTCGTAGTCTACTGGCCAATCGGAGCCAAGTCCGTCCATGCTATAGCCCTTAAAGTCGTATGGACTAAACCGGAGCGATATTCGTCCCCAATGATTGGTGCGGCCACCAAGCATCCGCGCTCGCCACCACAAAAATTCTGAATCTTCCCCCGTCGTATAAGGTTCACCGGGAACAGTCCATCCGCCGTCGACGGTTGCGTCGTAAAAACCGAAATCTTTATCGGGCGTACCAACGCCTTGTAGAGGAGCTTGATGGACGGTTTCGAACATTGGCGTCTCTGTGGTTGGGTCATAATCCCGTCCGGCTTCGAGCATCAATACTCGATGCCCTGCTTTTGTCAGCGTATAGGCAGCCATGCCCCCACCAGCACCGGATCCGACAACTATGACATCGTAGCCAAAACCTTGGTATTCGTTCATGTTATTCCCTAGACGTTATCGAGCATCTTGCAATATTCGCTTGATGATATTCCACCTAATGTTCAGACAAAACATACCAACAATGTCGACTTTCGCCAAGCGCTATCAAGCATCAATTATTGCCCGATTGCTAGCGACTTGGTGTAATATGATCGAAAGATCAAATATTCACACCGATAGATGACGGTGAATTAAAGCACTACCCTACTTGTTAAAGAAAAGACCTTTGATTATCCCGTGCGAGGTACCCATACTTATGCCTTCTCCAACAACTTTCACAATATCTTTCTCAAGCCGCTTTATTGCGAGCGTCAAACTGTATGCTGCAACGAACATGCGATCACATAGCTTGGTTTCGATTATTAGCGCTAGTCTTGCAGCCGTCGCATTTTTGAGCAGCAACGTATTGGCAGATAACTCCCTAACGGCAAAAGAAAAATCACAAGGCTGGGATTTATTATTTGATGGAAAAAGCCTCGACCAATGGCGTAATTATCAGCGTGAGGATATTCGTCAGCAATGGGCTGTAAAAGAAGGAATGATAATACTTGCAGGTGATGGCGCTGGAGACTTGATTAGTCGTAAGCAATACAAAAACTTTGATTTTAAGCTTGACTGGAAAATAGAGGAGGGCGGCAACAGCGGTATCTTCTTTTTAGCTGATGAAACGCCAGATAAGATTTACTACAACTCACCGGAAGTTCAACTGCTGGACAATGAGAGGCACCCGGATCGTAAGCTCGAAAATCACAGGTCGGGATCACTGTATGATCTCATTGCCTCGCCTCCAGCGTCACAAAAAATTGCTGGTGAATGGAATAGCTTACGTATACTGGTTGAGAACAGGTATCTTAAAGTATGGCAGAACGAGTTCTTGACAGTGGACATCGTCATGGGTAGCCGAGAGTGGGACCGGATCGTGGCGGGAAGTAAGTTTAATGTCTCGCCGGGTTTCGGAAAAAATGAACGAGGACATTTGGGCGTTCAGGATCACGGCGACAAAGTATTTCTGAAAAATTTACGCGTTAGAGAGCTTTAACCAAGCTTCTATTTTTAAACGGTGGGCCCACGAGGACTCGAACCTCGGACAAACGGATTATGAGTCCCGAACCTACTATTTATCTCAACCTCAACCAACTGCTTACGGTATGTTAAGTAGCTGTATTATATGATTTTATAGGAAAAAATCAATTGGCGCCGGTTGTCGTGGTTTGTGTCGCAGTGTCCCGTAAGTGTCCCATAAAATACCCCACCCCTAATTTCCTAGTAACCGCCCAGTCAGCACCCCACCCCTAGGGGCATACCCCGATAAGTCAGAATGGTTCCATCGCAACCGTATATATATTGTTGTGGAAGAACCATAAGTATATATTATGTCGAATATCCGAACAGCAGTCCCTTCTTCAAATTTATGCTTCATACATAACCTTTGGATACTGCCCTGAACGAATGGTGTCCCCAAAAATCGATGAGTAAGTATGTTGGGAAAATATTAAAATGATGCATCAATCAGATATGATCAGATTAACCCAATTTATAGCCTTCGTTGGACTAATACTAATTTCAAAATGCACGCTGGCGGATCCGGTTTGGAAAATTATTAATGAAACTGATTACTTAGAGACACTAATATCTACAGAGGCTCCAGATAATGCTTATGCGTCGCTACCAATTGAAGTCTCCTTGGCTTATTTAAATTCACTCCGGCATAAGGATGTAATTGAAATCAGAACAAGCAGAGATATCTCAGTTAATTTTTCTATTGCAGATATTTTGAGCTTTCCGAATGGAGAAAAAGGCTGGCACGGAGAAAGTTATTCAAACCAAGGGATCCGAACAATCTCTATGACAGCTGGTCATAATTATTTTTTGGCATCAGTGATAACTCCAGAAAACTCATACAAAGTGATCGCAAAAAAACAAAATAACTTTGAGTCCTACGTAGGTTGGATTTTCCTTGAAAAGCAATTACAGTCAGATTCCGGAAGGGGGGACGAGGTCGTCGAGCACATCTCTGCGCCAATACCGCCTAAGTTTTCCTCGCTTGAAAAACCAGCGGTTACTGTTTCCTTGTCCGCAAAAAATTCAGACGGAAAATTTATTTTCCCAGGGGATTTGACCGTGTGGACCATCTCCGTAAAAAATACCTTTGATCAAGACTGGGCTTCGCTTGATTTAGACATTGGCGGAAAATGGGGAGAAGACTTAGAATTTCCAGACACTTCGATAATGCTGGATTATCCCCAAAATTGCCGGGATTCTGGTTCAGAGCCTTTTAAACTTCCATATACTATTACCTGTCAGATAGATCTTCTTGAAGCCAATAGTTCAGTTGAATTTATAATGAAGAGCCGCGGCCGAGACCCGGCCTACACTGGTGAACTGGGATTTCTAACGGCTATGCTATCTTACGAAGTAGGTGGAGAGTTCCAAATTGTAATGGGAAGCTACAATGAAGTTGAAAGTAGCCCTGTATATGTGAAAGATTATCTTATCGATGCTGACTCGGATGGTGTCACTGATTTTAATGAAAGATTACTTAAAACAGATCCGAACGACGGCAACTCTGCTAGTGAAGAAGATGTAGTAATTGATGTGGCGGTACTATACACCGCTAGTTTTAATAAAGAATTTTCTGGCTATACAGAAACCCAAATTAATAGTGAATTTACTTTCGTTAATGAAATATTTAGCGGGAGTAATACAGGAGTTAAATTTAATGTTGTCCACTATGAACTCTTAGACTATGTAAATAACTGCGATGCCTCTCGTTGCAGCCCTGATCAAAAATGGAATGACACTCAAACAGTTCTTGATGAGTTCGGACGTAAAAATAAAAACCGATGGCGCGTTAGTGAGAAAATTCGAGCATTACATGGGGCGGATTTAGTCGTAATACTGGATGGTCCCGGTGGTGAAGACCCTACCGCGGGCATGGCGATATCCGGTGGCAATATGAGAGGGTTAATTGAGCCTCACAATAGAACTGTCTTTGTGCATCAATATATAAACGATGAATCATGGAAAAGGACGACTTTAACGCATGAGCTTGGCCATCTTTTTAGTTTGGCGCATTCCAGACGACAAGACAAAAGCGAAGAATCATTCGCATGGGCGACAGGCCATGGTGAAGACTTTAACTTTGCTACTATGATGGCTTATTTTGACAAATTTAGCGCAACCAGAATAAACCGTTTTTCGGATCCTAGTCGGTCAGATTGTGGTTATGCTACATTGGGGAGTGCCTGTGGAGTTGATCGCTCTGATGCTGTAAGCGGTGCTGATTCGGTTGGTGCAATTCGAGTTGTTCGCAATCAGATGGAAAGGTTTTCACCAACACGCCCAGTTCTATCGACTTTGGCATCCGACAGAAATTCTTATTCAGCGAAATTTTTAGCCGGAGCTATAAAAGATGTAGAGTTGGGGTTTAAAACGAAGTTCAAACCAAGTGATGCTATTACCGCAAAGGGGACTATTAATGTCGCAGCGGAGCATATTGGGAAAACTGGAATTACCCACATAATAGTAGAGGCAGGATCATTAGGCACTTTTCAGGTGAACTCAGCAGGTCAATTTGTTGGATTGGATATGAGTGAACCGGTTTTAGTCGGTTCTATTGAGCCGAAGCCGCTTAATGGGGTAGAAGATCTCATGGTGCTTAACGAATTTGTCGCTGGACCTTTAGGAGTTTCGTCAGCCACGCTAAGCATTTTCTTTGGGTATACGGTAATTGATACTGGGTTAGTTGTTTATTCGGCAAAACCACTCATTGTAGAGATCAGCGAGTAGGTGTAACCCTAATAAAAGGAATTGATTGCTAACTAATAACTCCACTCTGCTTCCTAATCAGCCTCCGCAACCTCCGCAACCTCCGCAACCTCCACAGTTCAATGCGTATCCACTG
>TARA_Y100000385_G_C13109764_1_pt1 | contig 49114 bp, 37 predicted proteins | sample TARA_Y100000385 | Tara Oceans TARA_Y100000385 (sample SAMEA2620980) | marine metagenome | biome: marine biome (ENVO:00000447); feature: surface water layer (ENVO:00002042); material: "saline water (ENVO:00002010), including plankton (ENVO:xxxxxxxx)" | depth 5 m
TGAAATAAATTCAGCATGACCCCACATCATTCTACAACACCGCGTTTTTTTATTCAGTTTTTGCGTGGTTTTCAGTTATTCTGGGACGGAGAACTTTATAGAATTAGAGCAACTTTTTTTGATTTTACTTCTTTCTTTTACAACGTTTTAGTTGGGGCGATTTTCGGTTTATTTTAACAATTTCCGCATAAGATACTTGCAGATTTTTTAATTGTAAAAATCACTAGGAAAGCTTCGTCAATGTTTTTTTACTATTCATCAGTTAATTCTAAGGAGTGGTGTAAATAAAGAATGAGTAAGCACTGCAGCTGTTAGTTTAGTTTTTTAATTTTAAGAGTCCTATGAAAAAAATATTCCTTATTGCAATTGGAGCAACTTTGTTTGCAGCTTGTTCAAACTCTGCTAACAAAGCAGAAAAATTAGGTGAGTCCGATAATAAGATGGAGCAACCGAAAGGTGCAGACAATGTGGTTTATAAGTGGGGTAGAATTGCTCTGGACGGGACTGCCTTCGACACAGAACGATTTAAGCCAAGACCAACAATTACCTCGAGATTTCTTGGATTGGTTATGACTTCAATGTTTGATACTTGGACGCGTTTCGATGAAAAGGCGAAACCAGCTATCGCCAAAGGAATTGAAAGGGTTCCCGAAGCAATGCGCACCTTAGAAAATAAACAAGAGGTAATTAGTTATGCTGCTTTTCGAGCAATGAATGAATACTACTTTTCTGATACTGCAATTTGGAAAGAGCGTATGGTTGAAATGGGATACGATCCCATGAATAAATCTTTGGATCCGTCGACCCCAGCTGGTTTAGGCAATTTGATTGCTAAAACCATTATAGAACAGCGTAAAACAGATGGAAGTAATCAATACGGCGAATTAACTGACGGTATGCCTTACAAGGACTACTCAGGATATGCCCCTATTAATTCAGCTGATGAAAATGTGGATATCAATCGCTGGCAACCCAAATATTTTAGCGATGGAAATGGTGGATCTTATGCTCCCGGCTGTTTAACACCATATTGGCAAAAAGTAAAACCCTTGTTGATTGATTCTGCGAGTCAATTTAGACCAGGACCTCCACCAGCCTTTGGCACTGAACAATTGAAAAAAGAGGTAGAAGAAGTTGTTGATTTACAAGCGAATTTGACGAATGAACAAAAAGCATTAGTTGAGTTTATGCGAGATGGGCCAAAATCGGTTCAGCAAGGCGGTCACTGGTTGGTGTTTGCGCAAGAAGTTTCGATTAGAGATCAGCACACCTTAGATGAAGACGTGAAAATGTATTTTTTGGTAGAAAGTGTTGCTATGGATGGGTTTATCGCGAATTGGGATTCTAAAATGTTTTACGATTATGCACGTCCATATGCATTGGTGCATGAACAGTTTAAAGGAAAAACTATAGCCGGTTGGGCTGGAGAAGAAGCAGGTTGGAAAGAAGAAATACCAGGAGAGCAATGGAGACCTTATTCTCCGGCCATATTTTTATGTCCACCATTTCCGAGTTATGCTTCAGGGCATAGCACCATTAGCGGTGATTGTGCTGAAGTGCTGCGACTGTATAAAGGGAGCGATGAATTTGGGTCAAGCGTTGATTTAGTACCTGGCATTATGACTGAACCTAATAATATTGGGGATACCGTCACGCTGAATTTTCCAACATTTACAAAAGCTGCTGAAATGGCTGGAATGTCAAGGGTTTTGGGCGGTTATCATATTCAGGCAGACAATATTGCTGGGTTGGAATTAGGAAGAGATGTAGCTCGGCACAACTTTGCTAAGTACAAAGCCTTACTCGGAGAGTAGTGCTTTATGTTTGATGGTTTGAAAAAATTGAAAATCCTGCTTTTGCGGGATTTTTTTATAGACCTTACAGAAAATAATAGTTGTCTTTCTTAAAAATACGAAAACCAATAACCAATTAAGTTCGTAACTGTATTTAATACAATAGTTGAAACATTTTTTTAGTTGAACTTTGCCCTGCATAAAATGAAAAATACCATGAAAGAACTCGTAACCCTATTTTCGATACTCGCTGTTTTTACCAATTGCTCCAACTCTCAGCAGCAATCAGCTGCAGCTGAAGTAGCACAGGTGTCGATTCCAAGCATCAATACCACTTGGACCGAGAAAGTTGTGAAAACTGACGCTGAATGGAAAAAAGACCTCAGTGCCGAGGAATACGAAGTAACCCAGCAAAAAGGAACCGAGCGGCCCTTCTCGCATCCTTACAACGATTACAAAAAGGAAGGTGTGTTTTTATGTGTGGCTTGTCAAAATCCTTTGTTTGCTTCTAGTACTAAATTTAAGTCAGGTACTGGTTGGCCTAGCTTTTACGATTTTTACTTCGACAAAAGTGTAGCGGTAGGCGCAGACAATTCGCATGGAATGTCTCGCGATGAAGTTGTCTGCGCGCGTTGTGATGCGCATTTAGGCCACGTATTTAATGACGGACCAAAACCGACAGGATTGCGCTATTGCATTAATGGCGTTGCCTTGCAATTTAAACCGGCACAAGATTTACGTTCTGCCGTATTTGCTCAAGGTTGCTTTTGGTGTATTGAAGAAATATTTGAAGCAGTAAAAGGCGTTACCGAAGTTGTTTCGGGTTACGCTGGAGGGGAAGAGGAAAACCCTACTTATCGACAAGTGGGCAGCGGAAGTACTGGGCATGCAGAAGCAATTGAAGTTATCTATGATGCAAACTTAGTAAGCTACGAAGACTTGCTTAAGGTCTACTTTAATTCAGGAGATATTACTCAGGTCCATGGACAAGGAAACGATATAGGAAAACAATACCGATCCATTATTTTCTACAAAACCGATAAACAGCGTACTCTTTCAGAAGAATATATTGAACGATTAGGAGCAACTGAAGCATACAGCAAACCGATTGCAGTGGAACTAGAGCCGTTTACAAAATTCTACGTGGCCGAAAAATACCATCAAGACTATGTAAAGCGCAATCCCAACGAAAGTTACGTTGTTGCGGTGTCTATTCCACGGTACAAAAAAGCAATAAATAAATTTCCCGAATTACTGAAGTAATTTTAATTCCGAATCTTTCTTTTCATGATAAAGGTGTAAAAGATATCGCCGCCTCTGCTTTGTCCGTAGGGTACAATGGCGTTAGATCCGTTTAGCAAGTAAAATCCTTGCTCATTCAGTTTTTCCAGCTCTTTAATAATTGGAGTTAGGTCGTTTTTTTTGTCGGCCTTTTCTTTGTCAAATTCCTTTTCTTCGGTAGGCATTGAACCAACAGTAGTGCTTATGTAATTTCTTTTTCCATCTTGAATTACTGATATAATTGCATACTCTTCGGTGCGCATCGGTGCGTCAGGGGTGAAATTAGTAAATGCCATAAAGGTAAAAGCAATGGTGGCAAGGGTAGTGGAGATAATTAGTGTAAGTTTCATAAGTTCAATATTTCATTTTGTCCAAAATAACGATTTTAGAAATAAAAAGTAACTTTTGTCCTCTGAAAAAGTTAAAGATTATATTGCTAATATTAGTCGGCACTGCTGCACTTATTATATTTTCCTTTATGGCATTCAAACAATGGTCGTATGAAAAAATGACCCAAACAATTCTCTCAAACACGGTAGAACAAATTGAAGTATCGTCCGCTGATATCCAGAATTACCGATTGTTGGATGCGCGATCGATTGAGGAGTATGGAGTAAGTAAAATTCAAGGAGCAGAGCGCATAGATCCCGACACTAAAGAATTTGAACCAGAAATATTAAATTCAGAAAAACCTATTCTGGTGTACTGTTCTGTAGGACTGCGCAGCGAAAGAATTGGAGAACGGTTAAAGAAAATAAATCCAGCATTGAAGGTCTATAACTTGAAAGGAGGAATTTTTCAGTGGGTAAACGATGAGAAGCCCCTTTTAAACCAAAAGGGCGATTTATCCGATAGCATTCACACCTACAATACATCTTGGAGTATTTGGGTTTCCAAAGGCAAGAAGGTGAACTAGTGAAAGAATAAGTAGGCAATCAGAATTGCGGCAATAATTCCAACTGCATCTGCTATTAAACCGCATACCACTGTGTAGCGTGTTCGAGTAATATTTACCGCGCCAAAATAAACGGCTAAGGTGTAAAAGGTAGTTTCAGTTGAACCTTGGAAGACGCTAGATAGCTTTCCTGCAAAAGAGTCAGCACCAAAAGTATTCATGGTTTCTACCATCATTCCGCGGGCTCCAGAACCGCTCAATGGTTTCATAAAAGCGGTAGGCATAGCGTCAACAAAATCAGCATTTAGTCCCGTTAGAGCTACTGTAGCTCTCAATCCTTCAATCAAAATATCCAGCGCACCACTTGCTCTAAAAACACCAATAGCTACCAACATACCCACTAAATACGGGATGATTTTAACGGCAACAGTAAACCCTTCTTTTGCTCCTTCAATAAACGACTCATATACATTTACCTTTCTTTTTAACGCTAGTCCAATGAAGGCAACAATCACGGTAAATAAAACACCATTACCAATCAATGAACTGACTTTAGATACTTGATCGGGAGAAAGGCTAGTTAGCCACCAAATAAACAGGCATATTGCTAAGGTAAGAGAACCTAAATATGCTAAAACCACTTTATTTAAAAGATTGATTTTCTGGTAAATAGAAACTGAAATGAGTCCAGCTAAGGTTGCAAAAAAGGTGGCCAATAATATGGGAAGAAACACGTCGGATGGCTGAGCGGCTCCTCCAGCGGCGCGCAGCGCCATTACAGAAACAGGAATCAGTGTCAAGCCTGAAGTGTTCAACACCAAAAACATGATTTGGGCATTGCTAGCAGTATCGTTTGATGCGTTGGTTTCCTGCAGTTCATTCATAGCCTTAAGTCCCAATGGAGTAGCGGCATTATCTAATCCCAGCATATTCGCTGAGAAATTCATCATCATACTTCCCATAGCTGGATGATCTTTGGGCAGCTCTGGAAATAACTTCCGGAAAAAAGGCGCCACTAGTCTAGAGAGGATATTAATAGCACCGCCATGTTCGCCAATCTTCATAATACCTAACCACAAAGCCATGATACCAATTAAGTAGATCACTATGGAAATTGAAGTCTCCGTCATATCAAAGGTGGACTGAACGATAGCATGAAAAACGTTGAGGTCAGCATCACCAAATTGGAAACCGTAATTCAATAGGAAATCACGGAAAAAATACCCAACAACTCGAAGTATAGCAACTGCGAAAGCTATTAGAAAAAAGCCGATGAATATATAATTGAGTGCCATGGATAATACTTGATTCAAATGTATGATTTGAAAAAAGCAGAATTGTTAGAAAGGTATTGAGTTTTAAACAGTGCTATATGTTAAAGGTCAACGCTCTAAATACAACAATTCAAAACCCTTAAAATAAGGCCCCTGCAAGACCATTTCGCTGCCAGAATAGCGAACAATAGGAAAACTATTTTGGTTGAGTTTTAGCGATCCATTTTCATATTCATAGCCGTTTCTAAACTGAAACAAATAGAATTTTTCTTCATTGTGGGTTACAAAAATGCTGTCTGCTGTAATTTCATATAATTCAGAAAAGTTTCTGCTACTGTCAATGGGCAAGTTGAAAATTGAAACTGTGGGGTCAACCAAAAGCTGTATGCGTGTTTCAGCTTTAGTCAACGTCCAGTTTCCTTGAATGTCTTTTGCACTTGGGTAGGTAATGGTAATGCCTGTTTCTGAGGTTTCTTTTTTATTTCCTTTTCGACTAAAACTCGTTAGCGCAATTCGATAGGATCCTCCTGAATAATAAGTGTAATTAATTTCTTGCTCATTGTTGAACTTAGCGCCATTTCCCATGTTGATTACGTTGTCGAAACCTCGTTTGGAGCAATCCCTAACAATAATTGGGCTTCCAACTAAGCTACTAGTTGTTGAAGTCTCTAGGCACGCATCGGGCTGACGGTTGCAGGCCGATACCAGCACAAAGAATAGGATTAAAGGAGCAATTCCAAATAGATATATTTTACTTCTTGCTAACATCAATTGTTGCTGATTCGAATGTCAAAGCTAAAGGGTTTTTTAAATTATTACTGATGAATTTTAGTATAACTAAAATAATCCAATAGACGGTATTTAATAGTTTTCCGTCATTTATAAAACGCTATTTAGTTGATTTCCGTCTATTTGTGGACGGTATTTAATTGATTTCCGTACATTTGTTAGCTTGGTTGGTGGAGTAAATACAGGAATTATGCGTAAAAATCCAAATAGAAAGCTAAAGGAAAAAGTACTTAATAACTTAAAAGTCAATAAGGTATTGGTTGTTTTGGGTGCAAGAAGAGTTGGGAAAACAGAATTAATAAAAGATGTAATTCAGGAATTGAAAGCATCAAAACAACCGGAACTGAAGTTTTTATTGTTGAACGGAGAAGATGAAGACACACACGAATTATTAAAAAATAGAACCGTAAGAAATTACGAACGATTATTAGGGCAAACTCGATTGCTAATTATTGATGAAGCACAAGCAATTCCAGATATTGGCACTAAACTCAAATTGATGGTCGATTCCATTGAGGGATTAAAAATTCTTGTGACGGGGTCTTCGGTATTTGATTTAGAAAATAAATTAGGTGAACCATTGGTGGGCAGAAAAAAAACCTTTCTCATGTATCCACTTGCACAACTAGAGTTTGCCGAATATGAAAATAGAATTGAAACCAAATCCAAACTGGAAGAACGATTAATTTTTGGTGCCTATCCCGAATTGGAGCAACTTGAAAATAGCACAGATAAAGTTGATTACTTGAAAGAGCAAGTCAACTCTTATTTATTGAAAGATATTCTGGCTTACGAAGGAATAAAAAAACGAGAAAAAATCATTTCGTTGCTCCGAATAATTGCGTTTCGAATAGGCTCAGAAGTTTCTATTGAAGGAATGGGGAACGAGTTGCAAATTGGAAAAAATACAGTAGACAAGTACCTTGATTTACTTTCTAAGGTATTTATCATTCATAAAGTAACTGGGTTTAGTAGAAACTTAGACAATGAGATAACCAAAAAAAGCAAATGGTATTTTTACGATAATGGTATTAGAAATGCGTTAATTAATAATTTCAATTCATTGAATTTAAGAAACGATCAAGGCCAATTGTGGGAGAATTATTTGATTTCGGAACGATTGAAATATCAAGAATATCTGGGTGAAAAATCAGAAAATTTCTTTTGGAGAACCCACACCAAACAAGAAATAGATTGGATAGAGGCGCAGAACGGAAAACTTACAGCAACAGAGTTTAAGTGGAACCAGAAAAAAAAGCCTAAAGTTCCAGCATTATGGTCAAAGGCTTACCCAAATACCGAATATAGGGTGGTAAATCAAGAAAATTATTTGGATTTTATAACCTAGAATTCTTGTTAATCAATGGCACATAAGGTCGTCAACTACAACTTAACCTTAAACTCCGATGTAGTGTGAAATTCAAGTTTAGGATAATTTTCTCGCGCTTTTTCTAACATCCACGCTGAAGGGGCTAAAAATACGGGATTATTGTCTTTATCATAGCCAACATCACTACCTTTTACTTTTACAAATTGATCCAGTTGAGCTTGGTCCGTTGTTGTAATCCAGCAAGCCAAGTGGTAGTTCAGCGATTTAAAATCAGCAGTAGCACCATATTCGTTGAGCAATCGGTATTGGATTACTTCAAACTGAAGGTTGCCTACCGTTCCAATGATTTTGATATTCCCAGGCTGCTTTGTAAACAGTTGAGCCACACCTTCTTCTGTTAATTGTTGCAGCCCTTTTTCGAGCTGCTTGGTTTTCATAGGGTCTCTATTCACGACTTCCTTAAACATCTCCGGAGAGAAGGATGGAATTCCCTTAAACATCATATCTTCGCCTTCGGTTAGCGTGTCGCCAATTTTAAAATTCCCCGTATCGTATAAGCCAATAACATCTCCTGGATAGGCTTCTTCAACAATCTCTTTGCTTTGCGCCATAAAAGATGCCGGATTGGCAAATCTTAATTTTTTGTTCAATCGCACATGCTTGTAAAATGTGTTTCGCTGGAACTTACCACTTACAATTCTCAAGAAAGCAATACGATCTCTGTGGTTAGGGTCAATGTTGGCGTGAATTTTAAAGATAAATCCAGAGAATTTTTCTTCGTCTGCAATTACTTTCCTTTTATCGGTGAAAACGGGTTGTGGTGTTGGAGCAATTTCGGTGAAGGTATCTAGCATTTCCTTTATTCCAAAATTGTTCAATGCAGAACCAAAGAAAACAGGAGCAACCTTACCTTTTAAGTATTCCTCTTTGTCAAATTGCTCGTAAACACCATCAATTAACTCCACATCATCGCGAAGGTCATTAGCGTCCTTTTCACCCACTAATTCTTCTAGTTTAGCGTCTTCTAATCCAGAAATGGGAACAATGTTTTCAGCGACTTTTGATTTGTTTTGTGCGTCGAAGAGGTTTAAAGTTCCATCAAACAACTTGTACACTCCTTTGAATTCTTTACCCATATTAATGGGCCAGCTCAACGGACGGACTTTTATGTCTAGTTTTTCCTCCAGCTCATCCAATAGATCAAAAGGGTCTCTACCTGGACGATCCATTTTATTGATGAAAATAATTACGGGAGTATCGCGCATTCTGCACACTTCCATTAGCCGTTCGGTTTGCGCTTCCACGCCTTTTACGCAGTCAATTACAAGAATTACAGAATCTACTGCCGTCAATGTTCTGTAGGTATCTTCGGCAAAATCCTTATGACCGGGAGTATCTAAAATATTTACAATTTTATCGTTGTAAGGGAAGGTCATAACAGAAGTAGCAACGGAGATGCCTCTCTGTTTTTCAATTTCCATGAAATCGGAAGCAGCTGTCTTTTTAATCTTATTGTTCTTTACAGCTCCTGCAACTTGAATTGCTCCTCCAAAGAGCAGGAATTTCTCTGTTAAGGTTGTTTTACCAGCATCGGGGTGACTGATAATAGCGAACGTTTTTCTCTTGTCTATTTCTTCTCTAAACTTCATGGAAATGTTTAAAATCGGGCTGCAAAAGTAACGATTTCGAAATGCTAGAAATTATTGATAATCGTTCTGGAGATGTATTTTAGCAAAAACTAAAAATTCATGTTGTTCAGGTCGCTTTTTCTTTGTTTTTCATTTCTATTTTTCTCGAATTTTGGATATTCACAAGTCCCTAAAGTATACTCCAATATTTCCTTGAAACAAGGAAACGCTGTGGCATTTGTAAAAGGTAAAGAATTTCCAGAGAGCAACAACGGTAAAGGTTATCAGCTGCAAGATTTAATTGGATACCCGCAAGGCACTCAAACTGGGGTGAAGTTCAATTTTGGACCTAAAGTATCTTCAGGGACAGTTTATTTTGGATTAATAAACCCAGCGGATGGCAAGTATCCCATGCCCGTTTATTTTAAAAGAACTGCCGATATTGTTGCTTCTGTTTCTCAAATTGATTTGAATCAACTTCGCGGTAAGTACGATATGAGTGCTTGGGAAAAATCAGGTGCTGGTTTTTTAGGTTATCGGGTTATGGGCCCCAAAGGGCAATTGCTATATGATGGACGACTGAGTTTTATTTTTGAAAACGATATGTTTCGGGTGCCTCCTTCAATTATAGAGGGCCCAACGATAAATCAGTTAACCGATAACAGTGTGGTTATTTCACTGAAATTGAATAAACAAGGTCCCGTAACCATTTTGGTAAACGATAGTAAGTATGAATCAATAGGAAAAACTTCTATAGAAATTAAGATTGAAGGCCTACAACCAAATACCGATTACGATTATATCGTTGAAGGAGTTGTTGGTCGTAACTACTCATTCAAAACCAACCCTGCAAAAGGCGATCGATCTCCTTTTGTTTTTGCTTATACGAGCGACTCAAGAGCAGGACAGGGTGGTGGAGAGCGAAATTTATACGGTGCGAATTATTATGTCATGCAGCGTATTGTCGCTTATTCGAATGCACAGAATGCTGCTTTTTTGCAGTTTACTGGCGATATGATTAACGGTTATTTGGCCGAAAAACAAGAAATGAATTTACAATATGCAAACTGGAAACGTTCGTTGGAGCCTTATTCTTCATTTTTCCCGATAAATGTGGCAATGGGAAATCACGAGGCGCTCGTGAATTACTTTTCCAGTCCTGAGACGGAAGAAGGCTTAGGCATTGATCGCTTTCCTTTTGAAACTGAAAGTGCCGAGGCCGTTTTTGCAACGAATTTTAGTAATCCATTTTCTGAATTAAAATCAGAGGATGGTTCACTTTACGATCCAGATTCCAATACGACTGACTTTCCTCCTTATAATGAAACTGTGTTTTCTTATATACATGGAAACTGTGCAATGTTGGTGCTGAATTCAAATTACTGGTATGCTTATGCTTTAACGCGATACCCCGGCACTTCTGGAAATATTCACGCCTACATTATGGATAATCAGTTGGAATGGTTCAAAGACGAATTGAGGAAGTATGAAAACGATGAAGATATTGATCATGTTTTTGTGACTTTGCACACTCCGTTTTTTCCTAATGGAGGACATGTAATAGACGATATGTGGTATAACGGTAAAAACTGGCCAAGACCGATAGTTGACGGTGAAAAGGTAGAAAAAGGAATTATTGAGCGTAGAGATGAATTATTGGACGCAATGATTAACCAATCTACTAAGGTTAGAGCTGCGCTGACAGGAGATGAGCACAATTATGCAAAAACTAAAATTACAGAAGCAATGCCGCGTTATCCTGAAAACTGGGAAAGACCCAAATTGAAATTAAAACGAACGATTTACCAAATAAACAATGGTTCTGCTGGAGCTCCTTATTACGCTAAAGAGAAAACGCCTTGGTCAGAATTTGCTACCAATTTTTCAACACAAAATGTCGTGGTTCTTGTTCGCGTAAATGGCAAAAATGTGAACGTAGAAGTCAAAAATCCTTTTACAGAGGAATTAGTGGATGCATTTGAATTAGCAAAATGATTGATCAAGCCAAAGAATTGCTAAGAAAGGCTCAGTTAAAGGCACGACATGATCTAAGTCCTAAACAAAGAGTTATAGCATCAGAACGAGTTTGTAATCGATTGGTAGAACTAGTTAAGACTAAAAAACCGAAAGCAGCACATTGTTTTATTCCAATGGGAAATGAAATAGATACTAAGCCTTTTATAGAATACTGTTTGTTTAAATCAATAACAGTAGTTTCGCCTAAAACATTGAAAAATAAACGGTTAAAGCATTTGGTTTTGAGTGATTTAAATTCAATTGAAAGTGGCGTTTTTGGTACTGTCTATCCTTCGGGTAACATTGAATTTTCTGGGGAGCTAGATTTAATTATAGTTCCAGGGCTAGCATTCGATAATGATGGAGGTAGGCTGGGATACGGAGGCGGCTATTACGACACCTTTCTAAGCGATTATTCCAATGCTTTAAAAGTTGGAGTAGGTTTTAATAAACAATTGGTCGACAAGGTGCCGCTGGAAGAGCATGATGTTCGTTTGGATAGTGTTTTTTTAGGTTAGCAGTAATATATGATTAAATTCTACCTTCGTTGTGATTAAAACTCAAGTTAAATTTGCAGACGTTATAGGAACTGCGTTTGATCTTTTACTTAGCTAAACTGAAATGATTAAGCCGCTTTTATTTTTATGGTGCTTTAATAATGCACTAACAAATCATAAGTTTCTAAGTATTGCAGTTCATGCTAAAAAGTAGATAATATCAATCTGCTAATTCTTCAGCGGCAATTCCCTCGATTTGCAATGATTTTGCAAGCCCATCTGCTGAGATGGTTTTCAAGCCTTCAACTCGCAGAACCTTATCGCAATCTTCTAAATCAACAGACCATTTGAGAATTGCGCTGTGTGCATCAAATAGGGGAGAAATCAGTCGAAGAATTTGCTCCGACTGAATATCTGTTTTAAGAACAATTACATTCTTATTTTCCATCTTCTGGGTGTTTGATTTCTTCAATAATCTCAACCGAATCATCGTTGTCCAAATCATTAACGTATTCGCTATAAGCTTTTTCGCCTTTTTCTTCCCAAAACTTGTCGTAATGTGCCCATTTAGAAAAATCGCGTTTTTTCTCTTTTCTTGTTCCGCACTGATCGTCGTTTTTGTGGTGAGATTTTTTGCCTCCAGATCCGCTGTTTCCGCCGCCAAATCCAAACAATATTTTGGCTAAAAAGAACAATCCAACTGCTTGCCAGTAGGTAATCATAGGCAAATCGAATAGCTCAGGCATTAGCCAATTCCAAAGGGACATTAATATGTATCCAAAAAGGATAGCTAGCGCGCCTATTGCGACGATTCCGAATAAGACAATGCCCACAATTATTATTGGACTTTTGCCTCTCATTTTGTGTTTAAAGTAATTTTCCATTTTTCTATTTATTAAATCAGTTTCTAATTATTTAATTCTCTTTTAATAGCTTTACTAAGCTTCGATAATGCTCTGTGTCTTCTTGACATTAGAGTTCCTTCAGGAGTTCTGGTTTCTTCCGAGATTTCTCTAAATGTGTACTCTTCAAAATCAACAGCCAGAATAATTTCACGATCCATTGGATTAAGCAGAGACATGGCTTCCTTAAGTGATACGAGTGTTTTGTCAGAATACAATTGTTCTGAATGCTCATACATCAATTCGGCAAATTCGATCCATTTTGCTTCCATCTTATCCGATTCGATCTCCTCTTCTGATTCTGTCTTTTTTTTGCGCATACCGTCAATCAATTTGTTTTTAATCGATCGATATACAAAACCTGCAACGTTGCTAATTGGCCCGTACCCGTCGGCACCGGCAAATAAGTTATACGCTACGTCTTGAAGAATGTCTTCCGGATCTTTTTGTGCACTTGCTTTTATTCTAGAACCCACATAATTTTTGAGGGTAGAATATTCATCCTTAAAAAAGGATTCGAGCTTTTGCTTATTTTCAGTTTCGGGTGACATTTTCAAAAGACTACATCAAGCAGTTCATTTATAAAGACGCAAGTTTTATTTTTCCTTGCACTTAATTTCAAATTAAAAATTTTGTTGTTTCAGTCGTATCTACATAATTGTTCAGACGTCATGGATTATAAAGAAGTTATTCCTAGTATTCGAAGGGAAAACAATTTTAAAATTAAATGACATATTTGGCGCTATGCTTTATTTTGGCACTGCACCGGGAGACTATTCGGGAAGATATTACATTGATAAATATGGAACGGAGTATCGAGAGTAAGTATTTAAAGTTTCTGTTGGGTTTCGCATCATCAATCCATTGTGGAAAAACCTGTTGGTGCAATTTAAAGAGTAGGTAATGTTAACTGGTTTAAGAATAATATAAACCTTTTGTTATCTATTTTTAGTGCATAGTAAATAACTCTTTACCATGTTATCAAATTACTACCAGCACTTCTGGATAATCTTTTTTGAAGGTATTGTACTCTTTTTTAAGGCATTCAGAAAAGTTATTCTGTTCAATGCAAATCATTTGAAGGTTTGAAGTGTTTTGCATCCAATTTAGGATTGCTTTTCCTCCTTGGTCTCCAATTTCACAGCCTACTAATCCTATTTCGCTAACTGACAAGGGCAAGCTTTGCGCTAAATCAATTGCCCCTGCATCGCCGATTAGGTTATAGCTAAAGCTAATAGAATCAATTCTTGCTGCGTCATTGCCTTGTTGCAAAATCATAGCAATCGCTTTAGCGTCAGTTGCGTTTAAATCTAAGCTCCTGAAATGAAGAACTGTTGGACATACCTCCATTTTCTCAATGCTTTCTGCTAGTTTAAGGCAACTTGAAGTTCCTTTTTTCCTTAAAATAAAAGCGATTTTTTTTTGAAGCATTATACCATTAAAATTAAATATCAGTATGGATCAGTTTAATCTATCAGCAAATATATCTAGGGTAATACCATAGGTGTTTATTCTGAAGCTAATTTTCAATACGTTGTAATAAAGTTAAAGCTATTGTTATTAATATCTTCCTTGTTGATTAAGCAATTAAAAGTCTTGAAAAATTTGATCCAAAAGACCTTAACTTCGCTGCTCAAATTTTTTTATGAAAAGCCTATACACCCTACTTTTTACCTTATTTCTAACTCACATTTTACTTGCTCAAAGCGCCGATACCGCCAGCTACCCTTATTGGATAGAAATGATGCAAGATCAAGATGTGAATTTTTACAAAACCCAAAAAGCATTTAATACTTACTGGGAAAATAGAACGGTTGAAAAAGGCAGTGGTTTTAAACCTTTTAAAAGATGGGAATGGTACATTCAAAACGAATTAAATGCAGATGGAACTTACCCAAACCCAGAAAGAGCTGATCAGGAGTTTAAAAAATTTGATAAACGTTACAATACTTCAAATACAGTAAATTCAAATGGTTATACAGTTCAATCAACAAGAGGTTCATGGACTAATTTAGGGCCCGTGACTTTGCCCTCTAATGGAACAGGACAGCCCAATGGACTCGGGAGAATTAACTGCGTTGGACTGCACCCGAGCGATACGGGGATAATTTTAGTAGGCGCTCCAGAAGGGGGAATTTGGCGTACGGCAAATCATGGAAAAACTTGGACCAGCAATACCGATACACTTATCAGCATGCAGGTATCATCAATTCGGTTTAATCCGAAAAATCCTTCAATAGTTTATGCGGGAACGGGAGATAGGGATGCGGGTAATAGAAATCAACGGGGAGTTCTAAAAAGTACCGATGGAGGTGTTTCTTGGAACTTATCAAGTACGGGTATGGGTAATAGGGTTGTAGGTATGCTAGCGATTAATCCCAATAACCCTGATACTATTTTGGCTGCAACGAACAGCGGAGTATATCGAACGTTAAACGCCGGCGTAAATTGGACAAGGGTTTCTTCTGTTACGTCCCATTTTAAAGATGTAGTTTACAAGCCAGGGGATCCACAATATGCATATGCAACTGCTAACGGAGATTTTTATCGATCGACGAATTGGGGAGCTTCTTGGACTAAAATTACTTCAGGATTGCCCACAGATGGAACAAGGGGAGTTATTGCTGTTTCACCAAATAGTGTTTCTAGCGTCTACTTTGTGCTAGTCAAAGGAAGTGCTTACAAAGGAACGTATCAATCTACAAATAGCGGTACGTCATTTACTGTTAAGTCAACAACACCTAATATTATGGACTGGTCGACCACTGGTTCAGGCACTAGCGGACAAGGTTGGTACAATTTAGATGCTGCAACTGATCCGAATAATATTGACGATTTATATGTAGGAGGAGTCAATATTTTTAAATCTACGAATCAAGGAGTTAATTGGTTGATTAATGCCCATTGGGTGGGTAATTCAACAACTCCAGCTGTGCATGCAGATCATCACGCTTTAGAATGGTCGCCTGACGGTAAACGATTGTATTCTGGGAACGATGGTGGAATTAACTATACTTCGGACGGAGGGAAAACATGGATTAATATTAGCAGTGGATTAGCAATTAGTCAAATTTATAAGATAGGGCAAGCTGAATTTGATAAAGACCTGGTAGAAAATGGTTATCAAGACAATGGATCAGCTTTATTTGATCATGGAAAATGGATTACAAACAGAGGTGGAGACGGAATGGAGTGTGCCATTGATAAAAACGATAATAATTATATGTACGCTTCCGTTTATTATGGAAATATTGCTCGGTCAAGTAATAGGGGGCTAAATTTTTCGGCGATTGCTGCGGATGGTCGAAATGGAATTAATGAATCTGGAGCATGGGTAGCTCCATATCTGATTGATGAAGGAAACTCAAATACCATGTTTATAGGTTATAAAAACCTATGGAGGTCGACCAATGTTAAAGCGTCAAATGCAAATGCTGTATCGTGGACAAAAATCTCAAATAATTTAGGAGGGTCAAATAGCCGCAACATTAGCGTTTTAGAGCAATCGCCAGCAAACCCCAATGTACTTTATGTTTACCGAAGTGATAGAAAGCTATTTAGAACAGATAATGCCAATGCAGCCACGGTAACTTGGGTTGATATTACAACCAGCTTGCCATCAAATTCAACTACAACAGATATGGAAGCACACCCTTATTTGCCTAACGTTATATACATGACGCATAACCGGAAAGTTTACAAGTCGATTAACAAAGGCGCTACTTGGACGGATATATCTTCAAACCTTCCAAGCATTAATCTAAGATGCATAGTGTTTGATAGACAAAGCTCTGAAGGAATTTATGTTGGAGGAACTCCAAGTATTTATTACAAGGACAGTAGTATGACAAACTGGGTTTCATTTTATGACGGTTTGCCAACGGACATATCTGTGACAGAGTTAGAGATTGCATACGATACGGTTACTCCAGCGTTTAGCCAAATAAGGGCCGCTACTTACGGACGAGGCTTATGGAGCTCTGATTTATACGATTCTGGAACTAATGCTCCTTTGGTAAATTTTGAAATTCAAGGATCAAAAAATGGTTGTGAAGGACCAACTATTGAATTACAGGACCGATCAGCTTACAGCCCTAGCTCTTGGTCATGGACAATTACTCCAAATACTTACACGCTTATGAATGGTAGTAAGTTGACCGATAAGAACGTGAAGGTAAGAATTGATTCTGCAGGTTTTTATTCGGTTAAATTGAGCGTATCTAATGCCAACGGAGCAGATTCTGTAACATTCATGAATCATATGATTTATACTAAAAAATCAGTTTCGGGTTGTACTACTACCACAAGGAATGGAACGGGCTTCGGTATAGGAATCGCTCGAGTTGCGTTTGAAGATATCGATAATACAACACCAACATTTAATGGAGTAGATTCATGGTTGGACTATACCTGCGGAAATATTGCTTTCGTGGAGCCAAATAGTAAGTACCCTATTTTTGTTACAACTGGGCGTTCCTATGACGAATTTGTAGAGGTGTATATTGATTTTAATAACGATAATGATTTTTCTGATATAGGTGAAAGAGTGGTTAATTCCGCTAAATTCAAAGGCACTCATTTAGATACTATTGCTATTCCAGCAACAGGATTGTTCAACACTTTTCTAAAAATGCGCGTGATGAGTGATTTCAACTCCTTATCGAATAATCCTTGCAAAGCATTAAATTACGGAGAAGCTGAAGAGTATTTGGTATACATAAATTCACCAGAAATCGATATTCTTTCAAGTAAAGACTCTTTGTGTGCAGGCAACTCTGCAATATTTGAAGCTGATATTAAGGGTATTGTAGATTCACTGCAGTGGAACTTTGGAAGCACTGCAACTCCACAGTTTGCTGCTGGAACAGGCCCTCATAAGGTTTCATTTGGAAGCTATGCCGGTAACAAAATTATTGAGTTAGTTGCTGATTCAGGTAATTTTGGATTCGATACGCTTGTTGTTTTGTCTCAACCGCAAGCTGCGTTAACCGCAGGACTGAATCCAGTTTGCGCCAATACTGAGCTAACTCTTTTGAGTTCAGATACGGTAAATGGATTGAAGTATGAATGGTTTAAAAATGGAGTATCAATCAATAAATTTGATTCTAACCTTACAATTGCAAATACAGTAATTGCCGACTCTGGAGTATATTCTTATGTAGCAGCGAAATTTAAATGTAGGGATACTTCTAATCTGATAACCATAAGTGTACTTGATGCTCCTACGGCAAACTTTAGCGGTTCTGCTGCTAGCCAATGTTTGCAATCCAATTCCTTTAGCTTTTCTAATAATTCTAATGGAAACCAGTTAATGACTCCAACATGGACTTTTGGAGACGGATTTAGCCTTTCAGCAAATAGCGCACAGCATTCCTATTCTGTAGCAGGTTTGTATCGGATAAATTTGACTATTCGCAATCAGTTCGGCTGCTCAGATTCTTTCCATAAAATGGTTTATGTAAATGAAAATCCAGTTGCACAGTTCACGGCCAACGATACCAATTTTTGCGAGGATAATGCAGTTGTCGTATTAAAATCAAATTCGAGTATTGGCAAAGGAAATTTAACTACCAATTGGGACTTTGGAGATGGAAGTTCTAGTACGCTAGATTCAGTAAGTCATACTTATTTAGATACCGGAAAAATGGAAGTAATTCTGGTATCTATATCTGATTCCTCTTGCACTGATACCGCTAGGAAACGGATTACTATTTCCCCGCTTCCAAACAGTAGCTTTGCAAGTACTGCTGTTAACTCAAGTACATTTACGTTTACCCCAACAAATACTAACTATGTTAGCTATCAATGGAAGTTTGGCGATGGAAATACATCTACGAAAACTATTCCGACTCATTCCTATGTGCAGCAAGGTGCTCAAGTAGTTGAGCTTAGAGTATCTGATAAGCTAGCATGCAGTTCAATGGGTACTGGAGAAGTTCAAATTGAGGAGGTAAGCGGAATTGAGGTAAATCAAATTGAAGGAATATCTATTTTTCCTAACCCAAACAAAGGAGCATTTACGGTGCATTTTGCAACAGAAGGTTTGGTTAGTTTAAGGTTGATAAACAACCTTGGTCAAGCTGTTTGGTTTAAGGAAGCTGAAATTGAAAAAGAAGAAAATGTAGCAATTACAAATATCTCAAAGGGTGTTTATATTCTCTATGTTGAGTTGAACGGACTAGTGAATAGTCACAAGATCATCGTAAACTAAATTGAGTTATTGCTAGGGACTCAAATTAGACCGATTCTCATCTTATACTTTTTTTAGTCTGCTATTGATGGTTTTTTTCAATCGCCTTTTCTGTGACTTCAGACTTATTATAGCTTAAGCAACGGTTTGCTGGAGTTCAATAACTCCAATTGGATTTTATGGATTTAAGCTCGCTTAAGAATTAAGCCCGCAATGCCTTCTTTGGCTTACGATTCTTAATTAAGTCGGGGATTCCTTCTCCTTTTCATTGTACAACAATGAAACACGCGCTCTATAAATTTTGAGTGCTCGACGATTGCGATGAGTAAATTCTTTAAGGTGCCCTGGACGTTGATAGCGAATACTAATCCTAGTTCAAATTATTTTTTGCAACCATGAAAGCAGTTATACTATTTTTTTGTTGCAAAATTGAAAGCATAATATCAAATAAAAATCTAAGTTTTTATTTCTTTTTATGTTCCCTTTAATGTAAAGTCAATAAAGGAATGCGGTAATTTTGTTTCATGATTATTAGACTTTCAATCGGTTTCTTGTTTACATTAATTTCTTGCGTTTCTTCTGCTCAATCGTTAAGTAACTTGAGCTTTGGTACGGAATCAACTTTTGAAGTGGCAGCATGGAATATCGAATGGTTTCCAAAAAATGGACAAACTTCTGTAAACTCGGTAGGAGAAATAATCGGAGCTTTAAATATTGATGTTTGGGCGTTACAAGAAATTGATGACTCTAGTAAACTCAAACAATCCATTGCAAGTTTGAGTGATTATAAAGCTGTTTTTGGAGGCCCTGATTCACGTGGTTTAGCATATGTATACAATACTAAAACAATAAGCAATGTAAAGTCATTTAGGTTGTTTGACGAAGCAAAATACAGTAGCCCATTGCCACGAGCTCCGTTTGTGTTGGAATTTACTTATCAAGATTCAGTTATTCGAATTGTAGATAACCATTATAAATGCTGTGGAAATGGCGTTTGGGATAAATCCAATACGGGTGATGAAGAAAACAGAAGATACCTCGGACATAGGTTGATAATGGATTACATTGATTCGCTTTGGAGTAAGGACAATGTCATTTTAGCAGGGGATTTGAACGATATTTTGACGGATGATAGAAACAACAACATTTTTCAAAATGAGCTGACTAACTCAAGGCAATACCGATTTGTTGACTTGCCAATTGAAGAGTCAAACAATGTAAATTGGTCTTACCCTTCTTGGCCATCACATTTGGATCACATTTTAATATGTGGACCTTTATTAAAACAATTCAACAAGCCAACAACGAAAGTGCAATGTATTAAAGTAGAAAAAGAGCTTGCAGGTGGCTGGAGCGAGTACGATCGTAATATTTCAGATCATAGACCCGTTGCGTATAAATTTGATTTTAAGGCTACAAATAATATAAAAGATACAATTGAAGCACCCAACTCGATTTCAACAACGGAAAAGGCTCGATTCAAAGTTTTTCCAAATCCTTCTAAGGGACTTATTAATATTCAACAATTTGAAGGAACTGAAATTACTGAAGTGGTTGTTAGAGATTTGTCTGGCAAACTCATTACCACTAAAAAAATTGAAGGAAGTAGTGTAGAAAATTCAAGTACAATTCAAGTAAATAAGCCAGGGGTTTATTTGATTCAATTATTGTTTGAAGGCACTTTAATTTACTCAGATTCAGTGGTTATCAGCGAATAGGATTCTACCTTCTATATGTTGAAATGAACCCTCTGGTAAACGGCAATATGATTATTGTAAACTAAATTGAGTTGTTCTGGAGATTCAAATTAGACTGATTCTGACCTTCTTCTTTTTTAATTTGCTATTGTTGGTTTTTTCAATAACCATTTCTGCAACTTCTGACTGAACACCAGCGTATGCACAGGTCTGTTGGAGCTCAATAACTCCAAGTTCATCTTTATGGATTTGACCTTGCTTAAGGAATAAGCCAGCAATATCTCCTTTGGATATTTTATCGCGTCTTCCTCCTGTTATGTAAAGCGTCTCCCACTTTTTTGAAGTAGAAGGGGGAGTGCCATCTTGATTCATAATGTTTACCTCTTTTGCTTCAAGTTCCTGAATAAAGTTGGGAAGTTGCTCTCCTTTCCATTGCAAAATGTAAGAAACACCTTCTCTATTCATACGCGCTGTTCGGCCATTGCGATGTGTAAATTCTTTTAGATGCGGTGGAAGCTGATAATGAAGAATGAATTTAATCTCAGGAATATCTAGTCCACGTGCAGCCAAATCGGTAGCCAAAAGCAATTGAATGCTCCCATTTCTGAATTTAACAAGCGCTCGTTCACGATCTAATTGCTCCATACCACCATGAAAGCACTCGTGATCAATACCTTGAATAGATAAAGATTCACTCACGCGCGCTAAGGATTCTTTGAAGTTGCAAAAAATAATTCCAGGTTCATAGCCAATAAATGAAATAGCTTTATGCAGCGTTTCTAATTTATCCTTGTCTGGTGAAAGGATAATTTTATAGGTTAACTGAGTACTACCTTGTTTAAGGTAGTCAATAATAACAGGATTCTGCGCACCTACAAATGCTGGAATTTCTACTTCGTTGGTTGCTGAGGTAAGAATTCGTTGTTGAATATTGGGCAAACCAGCTATGATTTCGGTCATTTCTTTTTCAAAGCCTATTTCCAAGGATTTGTCAAACTCATCGAGCACGAGTGTTTTAATATTTTCCACCGAAAAGTTATCCCTTCTTAACCTATCAGCTACTCTGCCAGGGGTGCCAACCAGAATTGCCGGTCGAGTTTTTAAATCGATTTTATCTAATGTTCCCGCTCGACCACCGTAAACAGAATTTACTTTAAATCCCGATCCCATTTTTCGAGTTACTTGCTCAATTTGCTGAGCCAATTCTCGAGATGGAACCAATATTAATAGTTGAATCTCATCGCAATTCTGATCCAACTGCTCTATTAATGGCAAAAGAAAAGCCAAGGTTTTACCAGTGCCAGTAGGAGAAAGTAATACGACATTTTTCCCAGATGAAATCGTAGAGTATGCCTTTTCCTGCATGGGGTTAAGCGCAGTGATTTCAAATTTATTGAGCAGTGATTTAGCACTGTTCTGGTTTATGTTTAACAGTTGATTTGTTTCGTTTTTTGACATTTTGTAAATGTGCTATTTATTTTAATGATGAAAAAGAAATGAGCGAATAGAATTTCTTAAATAACCTCTTGATTTGTCTAAATAAAAACACTTTTGTTCTTTATCTAACTTAAGGCTAGTGCTTTTTATTCCATTGTGACAATTATCATATTGTCCAACGACTATTGTACTTAATTTAGAGCTGAAATTAAATAAATAAGCATGAAATTAATAGAGAGAATATGTTTTCCAACTGACTTTGGGAAAAGTTCAGAGGTGGCATTGAAAAGTGTGGTAAGTATTGCAAAAAAATTTGGAAGTGAAGTAAACCTTGTTCATGTGCTTCCGGAGTCTATGGACTTCGATAAGATTCAAGGTTTTGTAAATGATAAATTGGCTGATTATGTGAAACTTTTAGAAGCAGAAGGGGTTAAATCTACAGCTAATCTGCTTCATGGAAATCACGCCGATTTGCTTGTATCTTTTGCTGAGCGGAAGAAAGCTAATCTTATTGTTTTAGGTGCTGGACATATAGGAAAAGAGAAATTTAAACTAGGCACAAATTCAGAGAAAATAATTCGGAATGCATCGGTTCCGGTTTGGGTAATTGAAAAAGAAAATGTAGCAATACCTAACCGTGTCTTATGTCCAATAGATTTTTCTGATGAGTCCATGTTGGCGCTTGATAGCGCAATTCATTTGTGTCGACTTTTTGAATCAGAACTGCATTTAATTCATGCGGTGAAAAGAATCGATGCTCAATATGGTGAGTGGGGAGTTGATATTGCAGTCGAACAGGCTAAAATGGTAAAGGAGTTGGAAGTTGAACTTGAAGATCTTACGGATCAGTTAGACTTAAATGGAATTACATGGAGTAAGTCAGTCATTCTAGGTGATCCAGCTGGTGCAATTCTGGATGTAATAAAAAATGAAAATATAGATTTATTAATGATGGCTTCCAGTGGAAAAGGAACGCTTAAACGGTTTTTCTTAGGCAGTGTCGCAGAGCGTGTATCTCGAAAGGTTCCTTGTTCTTTTATTATCAATAAATCAAAAGGAATGATCCATTTGAAATTGGATAAAGGAATAACAGATATTGAAGCTATTTATGAGGATGGACTGGAACTGGCTAAACAAGGGTTTGTTCAAGAAGCTATCATTGAATGGAAACGTTATGTAAATATGAATGAGCTATACTTCAAAGCTTGGAGCGCAATTGTAAAGGCGTATGAGAGTATCGGTGATTCAGAAAGTGCAGCTAATTTCCAGGCTAAACGAGAGCAGATTCAGCAGGTGATATGGGATAAAAAAGTTGAAAGCGATTTAAAAGGCAGGAACTATCTTTTCAAATAGATTGCTGGAAGTGGTTTTATTCGCTGGAGTTATTTTAAACTTAAGATTCAATTTTTTCGCTAAGCGTTTCCCATTCTTGCATGTTGAGGTCTAATTTTTTTTGGATTTCAGCATGCTCGAAGAATAGCTTTTTCGAAGCCTCGTTTTCGCCATCGTAAAAAGTTGGATCACTCATTTTATTCTCCATTTCTGCGAGTTCTAATTCGAGTTTTTCAATTTTTTTTTCGGTTTTATTTAAGTCGGAGCGCAGCTGTCTATCTTCTTTTTCTTTGGCTTTTTTATCTTCATAAGAAAGCTTCTCGTTTGCTTCAGATGAAGGATTAGAGGCCTTTTTTTCGCTAGATTTTTTTTCAGTTTTAGAGGTTTGTTCCAATTCCCTGAAATGCTCGTACTTGTATTTATCCAAGAACTCACTGATATCACCTAAATGCTCTTTGGTTCCAGTAGGAGTAAACTCAAAGGTTTTGGTAGTCAATTCGCTTAAAAAGTCTCTATCGTGAGAAACAACAATGAGCGTTCCATCAAAATTTTGAAGAGCTTGCTTTAAAACATCCTTTGCTCGCATATCTAGGTGGTTGGTAGGCTCATCCAGAATAATTAGGTTATTTTCAAAAAGTAATAATCGAGCTAATGCAAGTCTCGATTTCTCTCCACCAGAAAGCACTTTTACTTTTTTATCAATATCACTATCTCGAAACAAAAAGGCACCCAATAAGCCTCTTAGTTTATTGGTTTTAGTCCAATCACCAGTTGCCTCATGTTCTAAGGTTTCTAAAACTGTAGCGTCTTTTCTGAGCGTTTTTTCTTGCACTTGAGCGTAATAGCCTTGCGCTACATTGTGCCCAAGAATGAGTTCGCCAGTACATTTTTCCTCTCCAGTAATTAGCTTTACCAAAGTGGTTTTTCCCATTCCGTTTTTACCCACAAAAGCAATGCGGTCGCCTCGCTGAATTTTGAAATTCAGATTTTTAAGAACATGTTTATCATCGTAGTGTTTATCAACATCATTGGCTTCTATAACTACTGCGCCTGAGCGCGGAGCAGCAGGGAATCGGAAATTAATGGAAGATTCGTCGAATTCATCCATCTCAATACGATCGATTTTTTCAAGCATTTTAATCTTGCTCTGCACTTGTTTCGACTTACTCGCTTTTGCCTTGAACCGAGTAATGAATCGCTCTTGCTGCTCAATGTGTTTTTGTTGGTTTTTAAAAGTCGCTATTTGAGTATCATAGCGTTCTTGTCTTTGAATAAGATACTCAGAGTAGGGTGCCTTGTAATCGTAGATTTTACCAAATACAATTTCAATTGTACGATTGGTAATGTTATCCAAGAATCGTCTATCGTGACTTACCATTACAATTGCGCCTGGATAGGATTGAAAATACTCCTCCAACCACAGAATAGACTCAATGTCTAAGTGGTTAGTAGGTTCATCCAATAACAGTAAATCGGGTTCAGTAAGTAAAATTTTGGCTAATTCTACGCGCATTTGCCATCCACCGCTAAATTCAGCTAAGGGTTTATCAAATTCTTCCCGATTAAACCCAAGTCCCTTTAAAACCTTTTCGATTTTACTCTCCATTTTCTCGGATTCCATTGTTCCGAGTTTTGCATGTACTTCGTTGAGTCGCTCAATCAATTCAGTATACGAATCACTTTCGTAATCGGTACGTTCAATTAATTGAACATTGATGTCTTTCAGTTCCTGTTCAAGGTCCAAAACTTCTTTGAACACCTCTTGGGTCTCTCCAAATACCGTTTTGTCGTATTCCCAATTCATTTCTTGGGGTAGGTAACCGACACGTTTTTCTCCGCTTATATCGACCGATCCAGAAGTTGGTTCTTGGGCTCGAGCTATAATTTTGAGCAAGGTCGATTTACCCGCGCCGTTTTTACCAACGAGGCCAATTCGACCCTTTTCACGGATCATAAATGAGAGATCGGCAAAGAGTTCTTTACCGCTTAAAAACATAGAGATTTTTGAGACTGAAAACATGGGCGGCAAATATACTTTCCTGTATGAGATTAGGTCAATTAAAATGCGGTTGTTTGATAGTTCTTGAGAATTATTTAATGCTAATAGTTATCGAGAATACTTATACCTTATAAACTTATTGCAGCGTAATCGAAAATGGAACAGGGTAGTGCATAGAAAAGAAACCGTAACCACCTTCAATGTTTGATGGTAAAGTAACCGGCTCAGTCACAAAAGGTATTGCGCTCTCTGATTTTTCTCGTGCTTGTAAGTAGAAATAATATTCCTCGCTTATATTCGATAGGGTCAATAACACAACATCACCAGGAACAACGTCAATATTGTAGATAATTCGTTCTTCTTGGATTTGTTGACCGTCTCTGCCCTCATCATTGAGTATCCATGTTGCAGAGAAATCACTGAATAAATTACTCAACCCAGGAATACGCGAACTGGGCGGACCTCCCGTGGTTTTGCCACCAATGTCTTCACCGCCGCCGATACTGCCAATTCCGCCAAGACCTCCAAACCCACCTAACAAGCCCTGGAAATCTGGAGGACTTGGGTTTACATAAGCATTAAGCATGTAGTAGTTTTTACCAATAGGATCATTAAAATCAAACCCAAGGCGCAACCAAATGCTGGTTGTTTCTTGTTGATCAATTCGAGCAGTAGCGTTACTTATACCTACAGCATCTTGAAGCTGCGTGCTGGCTGTTACTGTTTTTCCTTCTTGAGCATCAATAACTTTTAAGTTGTAATTCTTGCCACTTTCTTGAAGTAATGCTATTGAACCGTATAAACCCTCCGTCAATTCTTGTAAGGTAATTTCTTCGTTTTGACTCGCAACGGTGACATTAGCTCCTGTGACCAAATATTGCTGCACATCTGATTGATTAAAGCTCCCCTCAGTTCCATCACTTAAGGCGCTAAAAGATCGGGTAAGTATTACAACCATTCCTTGATTAGGAATAGCCTGGGTGCTTACCACAATTTTACTTTCAGCTTGTTCTATGTCTAATGGAATTGGTTCAGGAACACAACCCAATAGCACGAATAATAGTATCCAAGAGTACTTCATTAGAATTTGAAATTATAGGAGAAGTAAGGCAAAATGCCAAACAACCCTGGTTGAACATATTGGAAGCCGTTACCTCTCGGCTCTATTTGTACTTGAAAAGGCGAAGCTTGGTTGTAAACGTTATAAGCCCCAACATTCAATACACCATACCATTTTCTATTGGGTTTGAATTTAGGCTTAAAAACTAAATTTAAATCCAGTCTATGACTTGGAGAAAGGCTTATTTCATTTCTCTCTGAATATATTGGAACGATTTCAAGTCCGTTGAGTGTTGGATCGGGAATTACGTATTGCCCGGTTTGAGCTGTAAACCTCGGTCCATTGCTGTAAACCCATATTGCTGCAATTGAAATACGCTTTATAATGTCATAACTCACGGTGGAAGAAAAATCGTGTCTTCTGTCGTATTTCGCCCAAAAACGCTCTCCGTTATTAAGTTCGTCGAATTGACGGCTAGACCAAGAAAGGGTATACCCAACCCAACCGTGAACTTTACCTCTTCTTTTTTTCAATAAAAATTCAGTTCCGTAGGCATCTCCAACACCTTGAACCAATTCATTTTCAAAGTCATTGTTTAAAATTAGATTCGCTCCTTCTCTATACTCTATGACATTTCGCATGTTTTTGTAATAGGCTTCCACAGTTGCTGTTGTATTTATTTTAGGAAATAAATGATCGTACCCCAAAGCAACTTGATCTGCCGTCATGGGCTTAATTTGAGCAGTTACGGGATACCAGAGGTCAGTCGGTAATACGACACTCGAACTAGAAACGCGATGCACGTATTGTCTCATTCTAGTATAGGAGAGTTTTACTGCGTTATTTTCATTTAAAGTATACCGGCTTGCAAGTCGAGGTTCTAGCCCCATATAATTTTTGCCATCGACTGCAGTTCCACTAAATCGTAAACCTAAATCAACTACAAGCAAGCCATTGATGAGTTTGTGTTTTGAAACTCCATAACCAGCATATTCTAAATTTCCCAATTCCGGACCGCGACTGCTCGCTAAAAAGGCTTCAATTTCTCCAGCGGTATTAATGATGTTTGGTTGGAAGTTTCTGTAAATAACATCTGCTCCGTATTCAATAGTATGATTAGCATGTCGCTGGTAGGTGAACTTTGGTTTTATCCCAATATCCGAAACCTTTGATTGAACTTTTATTTCGTTTATTTCAAATTTCCCAAGAATATCATAGCTAAATAGAGTGCTTACAGCGGTTATTTCGTGAGAGAATTTAGGGGAGTATATACGCTGCCATTTTAAAGATTGTGACATGTTAACTTTGTCATAGCTTGCGTTAGTTTCAAATCCACCACCTCCTGGATCAGCTTCATCTGCGTCTGAAAACCCCAGTACATCTTTCCCAAAATAAATGCTGTACCAAAGTGTATTGTTTGGATTGATTTTGTAGCCAACCTTCCCGTTTAAATCGTAAAAATGATAGGGGATTTGCTGGTTAATTAAACGAGCAACTTGATCAATATAGGTGCGCCGACCTGAAATAAGAATTGTCCCTTTCTTTTTTGCAAATGGGGTTCGAATGGTAAGTCTAGAAGAGAGTAAGCCAATGCCACCTTCACCAGAAAGTGAATCTGCAAATCCTGTCTTTGCTTTTACGTCAATTACTGAGGATAGTCGACCTCCATAATTAGCAGGAAAGGCGCCTTTGAGAATCGAAATATCTTCAACAACATCATTATTAAAAATGGAAAAGAAACCAAACAAATGTCCAAATTCGTAAAGTGCGGCCTCATCATATATTACTAAATTTTGATCTGCATTTCCACCGCGAACGTAAAGCCCTGTGGAGCCTTCAAAGCCAGCTGCAATGCCTGGTAAAAGTTGTGCAGCTTTTATTATATCTACCTCGCCACCAATTGCTGGTAAATTTTTAATCTCCTGCATATCTAATTTCACTATACTCATTTGGGTAGACTGAACCTGTTCGGCCTCTTCAGAGATTCGTCCTTGCACTTCAAAGGTTTTGAGTTGTTGTAGGTCTTGGTTTAGTGTGATTTTGCTACTGTATCGCAACTTAGCTAAGCTTATTTCCTTCTTCTTGTAGCCAATAAAGGAAATTTGAACAATGCTAGAATCGTTAATTTTTGAGGTATTAGGAACGCTAAAAGAGTACCTACCGTATTCGTTTGTAGTGCCACCATATCTAGAGCCCTTTATTTGAATGGTTGCATAGGGCAGTGCTTCTCCCGTTTTCCCGTCTTCTAAAACTCCACTTATAATTTCTTCTTGGGCTTGAGTATTTACAAAGCCAAGCGTAAGAATTATCAGTATAAATAGTGTGCGGAATAATTTCACCCCTGAACTTGAATTTTTTGTTTAACGAACTAACTGTTCACCTTATTATACATGAACGTTTTTAGTTAGTGAATGGTTGATTAAACTCAAAATGAATTTGAGAACTTATGACTTCCAATTCAGTTGAGAGAACAGCTTGTTTTTTTTCGCAAAGAATTGCCAAACCATACTTTTAGGGAATATGCCCCTCAAATTTGGGTTGTTTTTCAATTTATTTACCTCAATTCTTTTTGAATACCACTTAGGGAAATACCATACAAATTGAAAGTGAGCCTTACTAATTGCTGGAACGGTATTCCAGTTTCCATCAGCAGCCATTTTTAATAAAGTCAAAAGGTCCATACAAAAACGAAGTGGAATTTTCCATAACCCTTCATAAGGAGGGAGGTTTTTAAGCATCATGATTAGGTTGTTTCGATGATTGCGAAACACCTTCATAGGGCTACCATATTTTATAATAAACCCGCCCATGTGATACACTACAGATTTTGGTTGAAACATGATTTTATAGCCCATATTTTTTAGGCGCCAGCAAAGATCAATTTCCTCCATATGCGCAAAAAAATCATTATCAAGTCCACCTGCCTCATGGTACAAGTCCGCTCTAATAAAAAGACAAGCACCAGAAGCCCAAAAAATTTCTTGAACGGTATCGTATTGTCCGTGGTCTTCTTCCACCACGTTTACCATTCGACCCCTGCAAAAAGGATAGCCAAGATAATCAATATAGCCACCCGCGGCTCCAGCGTACTCAAATTCCTTGCGCCTATCCCAACTCATTATTTTTGGTTGGCAAGCAGCAATAGTTTCGTCAGATTCTAAAAGGTCGATTGCAGGTTCTGTAAAACCAGCTGTAACCTCTATATCAGAACTTATGAGGCAATAATACTTCGCATCAATTTGGGCAAGGCTTTCAACATAACCGTTTGTAAAACCGTGATTTTCTTTAAGCGTAATTAAACGGACATCAGAATGCTCAGACTTGACGTATTCGCCTATGGCATCCGATGAAGCATTGTCTACAACAATAACTTGATAGTCTTTTTCTGCTGGAATACTATCCTTAATGAGGGGTAAGTATTTTACCACCAATTCTAAGCTGTTATAGCTCAACAGTACAATAGCAAGTTTGGGTTTTGACATTCGCTTTTAGCTCCTTAAAAAAAGGACGCAAATATATTGGTTTACTAGAACGGTAAAATAAGATTATTAACAGCCATCGCTTTAGCTTTCCTATCGAGGGGTATCCCAGTATTCTTTTGCCCTGCTGCCCGTTGAGTAACCAGGATCAACTTGATCAAGGTCGTATAATGAAGTATTTCTTTGTTGAAGCATCATTTCCCAACGCGGATTATTTACTTCTGTAAAAATCGTGGAGTGCAATACTTCGTAATCATTTGTAACGTTGTCTTGCGACCAAAAAACGAATTTCCCATTGGTCTGATTATTAATTTGAAAATAATGCCAAATCTCGTAAGGGTATGAATTTGGTTCATTAGGCACTTCAACCCTAGAATTAGGCTTTCCATACTTTAAGTAAATAGTTCCTCGATCAGTATTGTATCCTTTTCGTATGCGCGTTCCAAATTCAAGGTCAACTGCTTTTACGTTTTTCCAGTATTCTTCCCATTCTTGTTCAGGGTTTAACTCGTTTTTTTGAATCCAAAATGCATAGAAAAAACGTTTCATAACATCCAAACTCGTATCCACTTTTTCTTGGGTATAACTATCGATAAACCTACGCTCAGAATCGTCAGCTATAGGACGCAAGGAGGCTGTAAATTCCCGAATGGAATCTATGTTATTAATATTATCGACAAAGGTCGAAGCGGTTTGAATTGACGATAAATCAACTTCAGCATTATCCGCGGTTACGTTGCTTCGTTGAAAGAATAAGCTTTTGTGTGCTAATAGTTTGTTGTTCCTGTCTCGCGCTTCAATTATCAAATCGTAATTTCCTGACTTTAATTTTTCAATATTAAATTCTCGTAAGATTACATTCACAGGAGCCGCTTTTTGCCGCATATAGCCAACATACCCATTTAAGATTTGTGTGTTCTCGTGTTTAGCAATGTAGTACTTAATAAGGAATAGGTCGTCCTCGAGCAGCGATTCGGTTCCATAGACTTCAGCATAAAACTTGAGTTTCGTTTTTGGTTCTGGGTAAAAAGTAGAGAGGTAGGGAACTACAGTGAAACCACTCTTAGAAAGAACGGTCGTTTCTGTACTCTTAGAAAAGTTATCGACTAGTTCAATTTGCGAAAAACCGACTTCATCGGTTTTGAAATCTACTTTCAAGTCCGATTGAGAAATCACGGGTTTGTCGTCTGCATTCAGATCATTCATTTTCAAAACCAGAACATAATCTCCATTTGGAATTGCAAATCGCTGTTGATCTAAAAAATTTGGTTTGGCAGTGTTGGTATCCGAAACAATCGGACTCAAAATAGCAACTTTGTCGAACTGCACAATTTGCTCCCCTTTCTGAATAGTATAGGTTACTTCAATTTTTGCTTGAAACTGCCCCTCTTCATTTTTCGCGTAATTCGCGCTAAAACCGTTGATTAGAAGATAGGTTTCTACGTAAGGCCCTTGTCCAGGCGCCTGAAATAGGTTACTAGAGAACAATGCTTGTAACTGCTGGGCTCCAACTACATTTGAATAAGCAATAGCTAGAAAAAGAATAAGGGAAAGCTTAAAATTCAATTCTCCAATTTTTTACAAAGGTACTAAAAAGTCTAATCTCTAAATTATCTTTGAGCAAGTGGTCGCTTATGATATTTTAACCCATTTCGGCTCATATTTGTCGGACATCTAACCTTTCCTTAGCAAAGCGTTTATTTACATTTGTACAAGTATATTAGGAATTAACTTTAAGATTAAAAGATATGGCATTAGAATTTACAGATGCAAATTTTCAAGCCGAGGCGCTTGATTCTGAAAAAGCGGTAATTGTTGATTTTTGGGCAGAATGGTGTGGACCGTGCAAAATGGTAGGACCTGTTGTTGAACAAATTGCAAAAGATTACGACGGAAAAGCGGTGGTTGGAAAACTTAATGTTGACCAAAACCCAGAAACAGCAATGAAATACGGAATACGTTCTATTCCAACGATTCTTTTTCTAAAAGGTGGAGAAATTGTTGACCGACAAGTTGGTACGGTTTCAAGAGACGTATTGATAAAGAAGTTAGAGGCTCAAATGGCGTAATTTCAAATTTGAAAAGACTTAAAAGTCCGACAGTTTTGTCGGACTTTTTTTTGCTAAAATTGTAAGAATGCCAATAAATCAGAATTTATCGAGACAATACAGTGGCCTTGAACTTTTCGCTAAAGGAGTAGTGGAAGGTTTTTTGACGGGGTTGCACCGGTCACCGTATCATGGTTTTTCGGTAGAATTTTCTGAGCACAGATCATACAATTCGGGTGAGAGCACCAAAAATGTGGATTGGAAACTCTATGGTAAGACCGACCGCCTTTATGTCAAAAAATACGAGGAAGAAACTAATCTGAGATGTCAGTTGGTTATTGACAACAGCTCAAGTATGTATTTTCCAGTTGATGGAGGAAATAGAGCAGTAGGGCAAAGGAATAAGATGGATTTTTCTATTCATGCTGCAGCTGCTTTTATGCAGTTGCTTAAGACGCAGCGCGATGCTTCTGGGCTCAGTATTTACAACGAGAAGCTAGAGCTGCATTTACCAGCAAAAGTAGCCAATAGCCATTTGCAGTTAATGACTCAAAAATTGGATGAGCTGATCGATAGTAAACCAACGATAGCTAAAAGCACCAATACCGTTCAGGCATTGCATGAAATTGCAGAAAAGATTCCAAGGAGATCCTTGGTAATTCTTTTTTCGGATTTTTTTGATGGAAGTAAAGGAACGGAAGAGTTATTTCTGGCGTTGCAACACCTTAGGCATAACCATCACGAAATCATAATATTTAACGTTACCGACAAGCAGTTTGAATATGATTTAGCGTTTGAAAATCGACCACATACATTCGTAGATATGGAAACCGGCGAAAAAGTAAACTTAAACCCCAGTCAATTAAAAACGCATTACCAGAAAGCAACTCAGGCGTTTGAAAAGGAATTAAAAATTCGTTGCGGTCAATTTCAAATTGATTACAACCTTATTGATATTCAAGAGGGCTTTTCTCCATTATTTTTGGCTTACTTGGCCAAAAGAGCGAGAATGATTAGATAGAACTGTGGTCTTGATTCTGAGATTTGGTCATGTGTCGAACTTCTTAAATAAAACCACGCATAAACTTAAATCCGCCAATAAGAGCCAGTAATTAAATTTTGCCTCGATTTAATTCGCTTTTAAGAAAATCAAGATTCTTTCAAAGAAAACAGTAGGAACAATCTAATGAAAGATTAATCCAGAGATTGTATTACGCTAAAGGTTTTTACCCGAAAATTAAAATAGAAGCAATGAAAGCCAAAACAGCAATAATGTATACTACGCTAAAATTAACTGCTCCACCATCTTCGTAAGGTGCATCTGGGTAATGATCGTCTTGAGACATATTTTTCAATTTTTATAGACTGCTAAATTAAGCAACTAAAGTTTTGTAGAACAGATATTCCGCCAACAATTTCAAAATAAATCATCAACGCTTTGTGAATAAAAGGTAAAGCTTATAGACTAAAAATACTACACAAAATATTGTGCCGAGATAGATAAGTACTCTTAGTAATTTGGTAAGCCGAGCATCGATGCTCGCATTTTTTTCTTGTACCAAGGTATCCACCAACGGCTTGCCTTTTTGACCTTGGCTTTCCAACTGCCTGGCATAAAGTAATGCTTTTTCTTGTCTCAATTCATTACTATCACTCCAGGTTTTATATGCTTCGAAATATCGATAAGCTTCTTTATCATTATTTTTTTTCGTGTAAATCTTACTCAGCAAATTAGAGTTTTTCATTAAGTAATTCACTGAATGTAATTCTTGTGCTAATCTGTAACTCGATAGTGCATATGATAATGCTTTAGAAATCTCCCCCAATTCGTAATTGACATTACCAATATTGAATCGCGTGATGCATTCTCCCATAGCTTCTCCCAATTGCTTGTCAATACTCAGGGAAGCTTGGTAATATTTCAGCGCTAATGTGTGATCCTTTAAAACAGAATGTAAATACCCTAAATTATTATAATCCGTTGAAATACGCCCTGTATCCATTGAAATAGAGTCTAAATAGAGTGCTTTTATAAAGTAATTTCTACAAAGGTTATACTCGCCAAGATCTGCGTAGGTATTACCAATATTGGTATAACCATTAGATATACCGAGTGTATCTTTACTTTTGGAAAGAATATCTAAAGCCTTAAAACTATACTCTAGGCTTAAGTCGGGTTTGTCTAAATATTCAAATACTACAGCCAAATTGCCATATGTAGCAGCAATGTTTTTTTGACTCTCAATTTCTTTATAAATAGTTAAGTGCTTTGTTGTAATTCTCAATAGCTTCATCAAACAATTCAGATTCAAGTGCAAAGTTGCCTACATGATTGTATACTTTCCCCTTTAACTCCTGCGGAGTCCAGCTATCTATTTTTTGGTAGGCTTCCATACTTTTGTTATAAGCCTTTAGATTTAACCCACTTTGGTAGTACACGAAACTTTCAGCGAGTATGGTCACAATTTTGATAGAATCAAGGTTGACAGGCGCTTGGGCACGCGCACTCAAAAAAGATGGGTTGAAAACGGTAACCAAACAACTAATAATGAGTACACTTTTTGATATAAAGCCCATAAGTAGCAAGATAATAGTTTTCAGAAAAACACTTGTGAATAAAAGGAATTATTTGGCGTGAAAGTTCGAATCGAACGGTATTAATTTGTAAACTGGTGAAGATATTATCTCTCATATTATGTATGTTTTTGCAGTTGTTGCTTATAGCGCAGTCTAAAACGGATAAACTGGATTACAACAACCTTAATAATAAGTACTTAGAGTACTTGGTTAAGCAAAAAATCGACAAATTTAGAACCGAAAAGGGCTTATTGCCTTTGCTAAGCGATTCTCTGTTGTTGCTTCCAGCGTGTGACCACACTGATTTTATGAAGTTGAATAATGAGCTGACTCATTTTCAGAAAAGAGGAGCAAAGCACACTCCTCAGAGGAGAATTGAGTTTTACGAAATAAATGGTGTATTGGCTGGTGAAAATGTCGAATATTTACCCATAAATACTTTGCTAAAGGTGGACTACCAAAAACAAGTAGTTGCCATTAAAACCTATGAAGACTTAGCCAATGCAGTAGCGCTAGGCTGGAGACATTCTAAACCTCATTATGCCAATATTCTTACCGAAGAATACACCATTACAGCGCTTTGTATTAAAGTGGATACGAAAAAAAATCTACTGTGGGCAACACAGTTGTTTGGGCAAATTACAGGTAAACATGCTTTGACAAAAACGAACTCTAGTTTTCCGTTTGAAACCTTTGGCCCTGACCAAAAAAAAAAGACTAAAAAACTTAAACCATTACAAGAGCAAATCCGATATTCTTACAGGCTTAAAAGGCCTGATGACTTCTCAGATTGTCCTAGAGAACTGAACAACAAACTTGACCTTTCTAATTTAAAGCTGCAAGTAACTAGGGATAAAGTAATGCTTTGTGTGTATGACTTGAATAAAATAAAGCGGTTATTTAGTGGAAGTAAAGATGGGCTAGCAGTTGAATTAATAAGCTTTAATGATGCCTTTGGCTGTTCAAATTATGTGGAACGGCCCAATAGAAGAAACGAACTGAGTCAGCTCGATGGTCTATTATTAAAACCGGTTTACAGGAATGCTATTCATAAGCAGGTTGCTCAGTTAGAGGAAGAAAACCGACAGCGAAAAAAAGAAAGGGGAGTGCAGCGGTGCAATTATATTGACCTGGGGGAAACCCCTGCCTCTATGTCGGGTAAGCCAATGGATGCCCGATTGTATTACGTGAAAAATAAAAATTTATGTACTGAAATTCAGTTTTTTGGGTATTGCGGAGAACCCTTACAATTTAAACCAAAGGATCTTTCGATTCGGTTCGATTTACCCAAAAGCGAATATGTTCCCAAAGCAGATACTTTCGCAATTGACATTTCCATAGGCTTTGAGAAGTCTTCTAGTCAAATTAAAAGCTCCGAAATTGATTCTTTAATCGAGCAGATAAAAGGAAAAGAATTGGAGGTGAAGAGCGTTAAAATTGAGGCCTTTGCAAGTATCGAAGGAACGGAAGAAAACAATCAATCTATTTTTGAAAACAGAACTAAGGAGCTAATTCTTCGCCTTAAAGAATTTCAACAAAGAGAAATTGTGTGGTCTGTAAACGCTACAGAAAATTGGTCTCTGTTTTACGATCAAATTATTGGAACAGATTGGTTTTACCTTAACTCTTTATCCAGGTCTAAAGTAAGAGCTGCAGTAAACAATCCTGAGAATCAAGCGGAATTGGAGCCCTTATTTTCAGCGCAAAGAACAGCTGAAATACATATTGTGGTGCTTCCGGAACTCAATGATAAATGGAAGTTTACACTCGCCCAAAGCGAATGGAATAGCCTCATTACTGCTACTAATTTTCAATCGGTGAGTGAAGAAACGGCAAAGGCATTGGAAGATTTGCAAAATTTCTTTTACTCTAACTTTGATAAGCTTTCAGATCAAAAGAAAGAATGGATTTCGTCTATTTATGTTCCAGGGTATTCCAATAAAATTAGCCTTTTGCGCTACCGCCAGCTTATGTTTCAAATTAAGAGAAATGGGATTAGTGACCCTATTGAAACGGTTGAATTACTGAAGAAGTTGAACCGAGATATTCAGAGCAATGAAGCAGATTACAATACCAAATCGATTATTGCTTCAAACGCAGAGCTGTTCGATGAAAAGACAAAAATACCACTGATAAAGTCACTAATGAAACAAGCTGAACAGGATGGAATTATTGGTACTACATATGAAGAACTGGAGCTTTGGTATCATATTGAAATGGCAAATTTGGTTTTTGGGTCCCAAAATAAAAAGGGAAGAGACAAAGCAGACCCATCGCTAGAGTTTATTCGAGAGTTCTACATCACGCCTTTATCTGGAACAAAAGACTCCATTGATTTGGCAGAATTTTTTATCCTTTTTGATAAGCAAGATTGGGCCGTCCAGTTGCTTAAACCCATTGCCTATGACTCTTTACCCAATGCCTACAAAAAAACGGCTTTAGATCTTTATCTTCGAAATTGCTTGGATGTCGACTTGGAAGGAAGAAATACAGAAATGCAACTTACCGTGCTGAACGCCTATGAAACATTAGGGCAAAGAAAATGGTGCCGTTTATTTTTTACTCCTTGCGCAGTAAATTATAATGTTTTTGAATACCCAATGCTAAGATCCTTGTACTGCGAGGCTTGCAAAGAGTTCATTACAACCGTTGCTGAAGAATAGTGTGTTCAAATAAAGGTTTGTTCTCGCTATCGAAAAACTCAATTTTTAGAACTCGCTTCTTTAATTTTCCTGAGAACGAAAGCTTTGCGTAATTGCGCTCTTTTATTAAGCTTCCTTTAATCCTGAATTTATTTTCTTCTTTTACTTTTTTGTGTGCTTTTGAAGTAATTGGCGATGCGGTAATGTCAAAAATGGAGTGCGTTTCTGATAGCTCCATTTCAGAAACCTCTGAATGATGACGATCACCAGTTAGGAAAACAACATTCATAATCTGTTCATCTTTAATAAAATCAATCAGTTTTTGGCGTTCCTCCGGATAATTGGCCATATTCTCATAAACCTTATTCGGGTTTAAAAACTGACCCCCAACCATAACAAGTTTAAAGGAAGCATGACTGTTTTTTAGGCTTGACATGAGCCAGTTTAATTGCTTTTTACCAAGAATTTTTCCCTTTGCAGAATCATAAATGGGTGTTCTATTCCAGCGATTGTCCAACATAAATACATCAATATCATTATAGCTAAACTGGCCAGAAATGCCGGTTCCACCGCTAATATCATAATTGGGATTTGCCCAAAAATCTTTAAACGCTTCTAAAGTCAATTTTTTGTTATAAAAACTGCCAACTGCGTCATTTGACCCAAAATCGTGATCATCCCAAATTGAATAATGCTGCATTTTACTGAGTAACGGTTGTAATTCAGGTAAACTGCGGGTATGGGTGTTTCGGTAATAAATCCCTGTTTTACTATCCCAGTCTACCTCCCTGTAGTAGGTGTTATCGCCTAACCATAGCATTAATTGCGCATCTTGTTTGGCCATATTTTGCAATATTTGATAATCGCCTCCGTAAGGTTTTCCTGGTCGATCAAATGCTTTTTCACTAACATAGAGGCAGCTACCAGTAAGTAGAGAGAATGCTGGCGGCTGCTCTCTCCATTGCCAAATTTTTGGAGTTTTAATAGTGCTTGTATATTCCAACTCAACAGGTTCGTTGTTGATTTCTAATTGGTAGTTATAGGTTGTTCCAGGTAATAAGTCTTCGGCAATTAATGTGGCTGTAAAACCATTATCGCGTCCAGTAATTATAGGAATAGTTCTTTTTTTATTGTTGGGCTGTTCAACCGACCATAAAACCGCCGAAACTTTAGCCGATTCAGTGGTTTGAACCCATATTGCTGCTTCTCGAAAGGTAATGTAACCGCTCATTGGCCCTGCTTGAAGTAAGTTATTTTGGGCGTTAACCGATATTGTTGTTAGGATGAAAATGAATAAAAAGAGTAAGAGGCGCATAACTGTTTTTTTAGAAATTCAAAGTAAAGCTTTGCTATTAACATGAAGGTTATCTTAAAAAAAACTTCTGGCAAAATGTTTGATAGGAATCAACCCTTACATTTGCCCAAAATGAATTCACTGCTAAAAATAATTGCCTTTGCCACAATTTCGGTTGTAATCGTTGCATGTGTAACGTCCAATTCGCTGTATAAAAAAGGAAACCAGTTGTCTGCTGCCGGCATGAAAAAGGAAGCGGCTCAATTTTTTTACAATTCCTTAAACAAAAATGCCAACAACATTGATAGTCGCATTGCACTCAAGGGAATAGCTCAAAAGGTATTGGAAGAAGATCTTCAAAAATTTTACCAAGCCCATGGTGCCGATCAATTCAAAGAAGCCGTGTATTCCTATCGATCTGCAATAGCGTATAAAGAAAAAATGTCGCGTTTTGTAGAGCTAGAAGTTCCTTCTTATTACGAGGGATACTATAAAGAATCGAAAGATGTTTACTTAGGTGAGCGCTATGTTGATGCTAAAAAACTAATTAAGGAGGAGAAATTTGATCAAGCCAATGAGGTGCTTGAGGAAATTCTGAAAATTGACAAAAACTATAAAGATGCGCACCAACTGGAAAAATTCTCAGATGCAGAGCCGCTGTATCGCGATGCAATGGATCAATACGAATCTAAAAAGTACAGAACTGCCTATTATGAATTTGAACGCGTGCTGAATATTAGTGCAAATTACAAGGATGCGGTTTACTATAAAGATGAAGCACTTAAAAAAGGAAGGCTTACTATTGCTGTCATACCGATTGTAGGAACAGGCACAAATAAAGAAAGTGCGGACCTGCTGTATACTTCTTTAATGCAAAAATTATTGGCATTGAATAATCCATTTATTGTAGCAATAGATAGAAAGAATACTGATCTTATTCTAAAAGAGCAAAAACTTGGTTTAACGGGAGTTTTAGATCAAAACACTGCTGCAGAAACAGGGAAAATGCTCGGAGCAAAGGCGGTGCTAAGTGGAACTTCAACTGGAATTGGCTACAAAGAGATTCCGTTAAAAAGAGTTGAGCAAAGAGGATATAAAAAAGTTACTTCCAGAAAGTACAATGCAACCACTAAAAAGTATTACAACGTATATAGTTATGCCAAAACCACTTATAGCACGTTTAGTGGATCAAGAACGGTTTCTGAAAATGTTCAAATTCAAATGGTAAGCTCTGAAACTGGACAGGTTTTGTTGAGTAAAAATTACAATCCTGTGATTACGGACAAGTTAGAATATGCAACTACCAGTGGTCCTTATAACAATATATATGCGGGATATTGGAAATATAAAGTTATCCCAAGCGCTCAAGATGTTGTTGAAAAAAGCCCAAGTGCAAAACGTGAGTTAGATAGACTCTTCATTGAAAAAAGAAGGACTATGAAAACAAAAACGCAACTGATAAAAGAAATGAGTGATGACGTAGCTTTAAAGATAGCACAAGAAATTAAATCCTATGAGAATTCAAGAGAATGAGAGTAACTAGTATTTTCCCAATTCTTATATTCAGTTTAGCATTAACGCTATTTTCTTGCAAAGCTAAAAAGCAAGCAGAATCGGTTCCGCCTCCACCGCCTCCTCCAGATTGGGTTTCAGAGCGTCCTACAAGTTCAATGTATTATGTGGGAATAGGTATAGCAGGTAAAGTTTCGGCTGGTGCTAACTACATGCAAATTGCTAAGGAAAATGCATTGAATGATTTGGCATCGGAGATAAAAGTCAATGTTTCAGGTAACTCTATTTTGTATACCATGGAAAACGAAACAGGTTTCAAAGAAGACTTCCTTTCTACTACCAAAGTATCCTCCTCAGTTAACTTGGAAGGTTTCGAACAGAGCGGTGTATACGAAACCCCTGATTCATATTACGTTTTTTATAAATTGAGTAAGGCGAAATACAAAGAAATAAGAGACGCTAGAATTAGTACTGCTATTTCCTTGTCAAAACAAAGTAGAGCAGAGGGCAGGCAACAGGCGAGCAATGGGAATTATTCTCAAGCTATGCAGAATTATTACCAGGCCTTGTCTTCATTAGAGGAGTATATCAATGAACCATTAAAAACTGAAATTGATGGACAAGAGCAGTATTATGGAAATATACTGCTGAAGGAAATGCAGCAATTAGCCAATGAATTGACAATTTCGCCGGTAATTCAAGAGTATACTATTACTCAAGGAAATGTGGTGCCAGACGATAAAACAGTATTTACGATTAAAGACAAAACTGGAAAAGTGCAATATGGAGTGCAAGTTGTGTTCTCTATGGGTGATGAAGTATTGCTAAAGGAAAAAGCAATTTCTGATCACACGGGTAAAGTGAATTCTTCGGTTGGGAAAATTAAAAGTACCGGCAGAAATATTCTTAAAGCTAAGTTGATTGCTGATTTGGATAATAAAAAGCACAAAGTAATTGGGCGCGTGCTTGATAACATTCAGTGGCCATCTACTGCCATGATTATTTTGGTAGAAGCACCTCGTGTGAAATTGATTGTTGATCAAAAAAAGAACGGAGCTGAAGTAAGTAGTGCAGAAGTTTTTCAAGCATTTTCTTCAGCCGCAATAAGCAATAGCTTTATGACCACCGAAAAGGAGAATGAAGCAAACCTAATTGCCAAAATAATTTTAACTTCAAAGGAGAGTGGAGTTTATCACGATTTATACAGTGTTACTTTTTCTGGTTATCTAAGCTTTCACGATGCTAAAACAAATGCCGAAGTTTTCAGAGAATCTTTCGATGGCCTGAGAGGCGTAGACTTGAACTATGATAGAGCCTACAATAAGGGTCTAGAAGCGTTTAAAAAGCGATTGATTTACGAAACTATTCCTAGGTTTCGAAGAAAGCACTTGGATTGAACCAATCTGAATAGCATAACCATATTGACGTAACCTCAACAAGTTAGTTTTTAAGAACGGTTTTTCTTGTTAGTCATAAACTGCTGATTTTTTTTTAGTTTTACGAACGCGACTTTCTGAAATAAGTTGCTAAGCTAAAGTGTCCCTATGAAAGCATCAGACTTATTTATTAAAGCCCTTGAAAATGAAGGAGTAGAATACATATTTGGAATTCCAGGAGAGGAAAACTTAGATATTCTCAATTCATTAATAGATTCAGACATCGAGTTGATTTTAACTCGACATGAACAAGGGGCTGGTTTTATGGCGGCGACCTACGGCCGTCTCACGGGAAAGCCTGGTGTCTGCATGTCAACCTTAGGTCCGGGTGCTACAAATTTGGTTACACCAGCTGCATATGCTCAATTAGGAGCAATGCCTATGCTTATGATTACTGGGCAAAAACCTATTAAAAAGAGTAAACAAGGTCGATTTCAAATTATCGATGTAGTCGATATGATGCAGTCGATTACCAAGTTCACTAAGCAAATTGTAAATGGTAACAATATACCTTCATTGGTTAGAGAATCTTTTCGGTTGGCAACAGAAGAACGTCCGGGAGCAGTTCACCTTGAACTGCCTGAAGACGTGGCCGCTGAAGAATCCGATTTTAAACTTTTTGAAGTCGTTGGTCACCGAAGACCAGATGCAAATAACAAAAGCATCGTGTCTGCTTCAAGAATGATTGAGGAAGCAAAATGTCCTTTAATTTTAATTGGAGCAGGGGCAAACCGCAAAAGAACGAGTTATGCATTAAAAGAGTTTGTTGAACGAACTGGTATTCCCTTCTTTAATACCCAAATGGGTAAAGGGGTAATTGATGAAAGGCACCCACTTTTTTTGGGAACTGCAGCACTTTCAGCAAATGATTTTTTACACAATGCTATTCGTCAAGCAGATCTAATAATTAACGTGGGGCACGATGTAATTGAAAAGCCTCCATTCTTTATGGGAGAGGGCAAACAAAAAGTTATTCATGTGAACTTTTTCCCAGCTGAAGTTGATGATGTTTATTTCCCACAATTGAATGTCGTTGGAGATATTGCACATTCTGTGCACAGTTTAGCCGATATGGTTGATCCTGCCGAACATTGGGACTTCTCATACTACAAAAAGGTTAAAACAGAAGTGGATAGTCATTTGCACAAATATTTTGAAGACAAGCGTTTTCCATTATTGCCTCAACGACTGGTAAATGTTGTGCGTAAGGCATTACCTGAAGATGGAATTGTAACGCTTGATAATGGCGTGTATAAAATTTGGTTTGCTCGAAATTACGAGTGTTACCAGCCCAATTCTTTGTTGCTGGATAATGCATTAGCAACAATGGGAGCAGGATTACCATCAGCGATGGCTGCTAAAATGATTCATCCTAAAAAGAAAGTGATTTCTGTTTGTGGCGACGGAGGATTTATGATGAATTCTCAGGAATTGGAAACTGCTGTTCGGCTAAATCTCAACTTGGTGGTTATCATTCTCAACGATAGCTCCTACGGCATGATAAAGTGGAAACAAGAAGCGATGGGCTTTAAAAATTACGGTTTGGATTACAAAAATCCAGATTTTGTCGCCTATGCCAATAGCTATGGAGCTATTGGTCACCGACCAACAAGTGATGAGGGTTTTAAAACAACATTAAATTCTTGTTTGGAAACGGACGGAGTTCATGTAATTGACTTAGCAGTTGACTATTCCTTGAATCATTCTATTCTAAATGTATTGCTGAAAGAATCGGCTGAAATCATTTAATTCAAAACCATTCATGTTAAAAGTCTACTCACCCTATACGCTTGAGCAAATTGGAGAATATCCACTTATTCCAATGGAATCTATTGATGGGATTATTCAAACTGCTTATGATTTATTCGAAGACAGATCGAAATGGTTGAAGCCACATCAACGAAAAACTATTCTTCAACGATGCGCTAAAATTATGGAAACGCAAATTGAAGAGCTTACCAAAATTGCAGTAAATGAAGGCGGAAAGCCTTATACGGATAGTAAAGTTGAGGTATTAAGAGCCATTAACGGAGTTGAAATAGCTGCAGAAAATATCGGAGAGCTCAAAGGCGGAGAAGTTCCAATGGGATTAACTCCGGCAAGCGAAGGTCGAATTGCTTTTACTCAACGAGAGCCAATTGGTGTTGTGGCATCAGTTAGCGCGTTTAATCATCCACTAAATCTTATTGTTCACCAAGTAATTACCGCTGTAGCTGCGGGTTGTCCAGTAATTGTAAAGCCTGCACCAACAACACCAATGTCCTGTGAGGCTTTGATTGATATTTTAAAAGAAGCTGGATTGCCAAAAGGCTGGTGCCAAATGGTGATTTGCGAAAACGATGTTGCGGAGCGTTTAATTACTGATAATCGAATAAATTACTTCTCTTTTATTGGCTCTGCGAAAGTGGGTTGGTACTTGCGGTCAAAATTGTCGCCAGGAACCCGATGTGCGTTGGAACACGGCGGAGCGGCTCCAGTAATAGTAGAACCCGATGCTAATTTCGAAGAAATGCTTCCTTCTTTAATTAAGGGAGGGTTCTATCATGCAGGACAAGTTTGCGTATCGGTGCAGCGTGTATTTGCACATGAATCGATTTGCAAGGAATTGTCAGAAGAAATTGCCGCTGGAGCGAAAAAATTAAAGGTTGGAGATCCAATGTACGCTGCGACCGAAGTTGGTCCGTTGATTCTTCCTCGTGAGGTGGATAGAGTGGAAGATTGGGTAAATGAAGCGGTTGAAGCAGGTGCTGAGTTACTTTGTGGTGGAAAACGAATTTCCAATACTTGCTTTGAACCTACTGTTCTATTGAATCCACCTGCTAATGCAAGGGTTTCTACTACTGAAATTTTTGGACCAGTAGTTTGCATTTATTCCTATTCGGATAGGGCAGAAGCCATAAAAATTGCAAATAGTTTGGATGTTCATTTTCAAGCTTCCATCTTTACCAAGAATATTGATGTAGCATTGGAGGCAGTTCAAAAACTCAATGCTACAGCAGTTATGGTAAACGATCACACTGCTTTTAGGGTAGATTGGATGCCATTTGGCGGCAGGGATGCTTCTGGAATTGGAATGGGTGGAATTCAATATTCAATGCACGAAATGACGCGAGAAAAATTGATGGTTTTTAAAAGTAATTTACTGTAAATTAATGTGATATGACTGTAAGAAAAGGGTTTAAAGTAGTTACGTTGGCAGTGTTGGTTATTGTGGGAAGCATTGCATTGATTTGGCCTCCAGTACTTTGGAACATGGTATTGTTTTTACCACTTATTATCTTGGGCTTCGTAGACATGTCGGACAAGAAGCATGCGATTGTAAGCAATTTTCCCGTTCTTGGGCATTTGCGTTACATTCTTGAGTCTATTCGTCCTGAAATACAGCAGTATTTTGTTGAAACCGATGTGGAAGGCGCTCCAATAAATCGAATATTTCGATCGTTGATTTATCAAAGAGCTAAAAAAGTAAACGACACAACTCCATTTGGAACAAAAATGAATGTGTACGCCGAGGGCTACGAGTGGATGGGACATTCTATGTATGCCGCCAAAGACCACACTAAATTTAATGGTCGGGTATTGGTTGGCGGCCCCGATTGTAAAAAGCCATATTCAGCTAGTATGTTGAACATCTCCGCAATGAGCTATGGTTCTCTAAGTAAAAACGCTATTCTGGCATTAAACAAAGGTGCTAAAGCTGGAAACTTTGCGCATAATACTGGTGAAGGTTCCATTAGTCCCTTTCATCTAGAGCCAGGAGGAGATTTAATTTGGCAAATTGGAACAGGTTATTTTGGATGTAGGAATGAAGATGGAACTTTTAGCGAAGATATGTTTGCTGAAAAAGCAACTATGGATAATGTAAAAATGATTGAGATAAAGTTATCTCAAGGTGCTAAACCAGGGCATGGCGGAATTTTACCTGCATCTAAAAACACGGAAGAAATTGCTAAAATAAGAGGCGTCAAACCGTTTACCGATGTGCATTCGCCGCCCACACATTCTACCTTCTCCTCACCTGAAGGATTGATGGATTTCGTGAAACTCCTCAGGGAAAAATCAGGAGGTAAACCGGTCGGCTTTAAGTTGTGCGTTGGCAAAAAAGAAGAATTTTTGTACATATGTAAAGCTATGGTGTCTTCAGGAATCAAACCTGATTTTATAACGGTCGATGGAGGAGAGGGAGGAACTGGAGCAGCTCCGGTAGAATTTTCAAACTCATTAGGTATGCCTTTGAGAGATGGACTTGCTTTCGTAATTGATACCTTAAATGGTTACGACTTAAAAAAGGACATTAAAGTAATTGCATCAGGTAAAATATTCGGAGGATTTCACATAGCACGAGCTGTAGCATTAGGAGCAGATATGGTTAGCAGCGCAAGGGCGATGATGATGTCTTTGGGCTGCATTCAAGCATTGCAATGCAATAGCAACGTTTGTCCAGTTGGTGTTGCAACCCAAAACAAATCATTGATGAAAGGATTAGACGTAGAGGATAAAGCGCAACGCGTTGAGAATTACCACGAGGGTACAATGAATAGCTTTAAAGAGCTAATGTATGCCGCTGGTGCCAGTGAACCCTCAGAGCTTAAGCGCAAGCACATTAATCGCAGAGTAAGTATGAATACGGTAATGCATTACGATGAAATTTTTCCGCCGGTAGCTCCTGGTGCGTACCACATTGAACAGCCTGAAAAAGAATTGGCTTAGTTTATCTCTAATTGATTGCCTCACAAACTAAATACTATCAAATTCTTGGGGCGTAAAAAGGCTTAACTGAAGACCCCCACCTAAGCGTAGTTTGCAACTACACTTTTTTTATTTTATTTAATAGTGTAATTTTTTAATTTGTCTGAATTATAGGCGTAGTTTCAAACTACGCCCAGCATCGGTATTCTACACGTTCTTTAACCAACCAGCAATGCTGTTTCTTTCTCGGGTATTGGAGGCATGCACTTCATGTTCCATGTCGCTGCTTCTAAAAAAAATCATTCTGCCTCCAAGAGGAGCAATATCTTCTTGAGATTTTCCAACAGGATATAAAGAAAGTATGCCACCGTGAGCTTCTAACCAGCTTACATTAAGGTAGAGAATAATCGAAAAATCGCGTCCTTTTTCTTGTTTGAATTGATCGTGATGCCTTTTGTAAAAACGAAACTTTTCATAACTGGCATAATGACTTTCAACGCTTTTGATAGAAGTAAAGCAAGTCGTATTCAAGTGTTTAATAAATCGATTGATTTTTTTCAAGTAAATCATTTCAAATGGATCGGTACTTTCACCGGCAATCCAATTGATTTTATCGCCTCGTACTGCTTGGTCTATTAAGAAATTATCTTGGTTTCCAATCCCCGATTCTTTCAGTTTCCCTGCAGCATTTAAGCGTTGAATGTTATTGCTCAGCCCCTTAATAGTATCCGGCGTTATAAAATTATTGCAGCAACCATAATCGCGGTCTATCAGCCCTTGAATTAGTTCTTCAAATTGTTCGCTATCATTTTGTTCTTGGTCTTCCATCCTTGGCAAGGTAGGCTGTTTTGGGGCAGGAATTCCCGTCTGAAATGCGCATTTACAGAACGCTAATTAAAGTGGAAAAGATTGTTGCGGTTTCAGTAAAAAGAACACGCTAACTTACCCAACCTTATGCCGTATTAAAGGGTTTATATAAATCATGGAACACCCACGTTTTTGCTTGCATAATAAGCATCGGGCAAGCGTGTTTGTTATTGGAATCCTGTTTAACCATTAAGCGAATAAAAATGAAAAATAATTTTACACTTTTGATCCTCTTTATGTGCGCTTTCAGCATTTCTGCGCAAACCACCTTTACCTTAGATTCTACAGAGCTAACTTCAAGAGTAGTAAAAGATTCAATAGACATTCCTTGGGAAATAGTTTGGGGGCCAGATGACCACATTTGGATGACGGAGCGTTTTGGTAGAGTGAGCAGGGTAAATCCGAAAACTGGAAACCAACAAGTGTTGTTGGATCTATCAGGAGAAGTATATGAACGCTCAGAAACTGGAATGCTAGGAATGGCTTTACACCCTGACTTTGATAACAGTCCGCACGTTTTTATAGCGTACACTTACCTATCTGGCAATAGTATTAGAGAACGATTGGTGCGTTTTAACTATGATGGAAGTCAATTGATTGCTGCGGATACTCTGATAGAAAACATTATTGGAAACAATACCCATGTTGGCGCTCGAGTAATAATTTTACCAGATAATACACTGCTTATGAGTACTGGAGACGCTCAGAATCGTTCACTTCCGCAGAACAAATCATCAGTGGTTGGAAAAATTCTTCGTTTAAACTTAGACGGCTCAATTCCAACTGACAACCCTAACCCAAACAGCTACGTATGGTCGTTTGGGCATAGAAATGCACAGGGTTTATGGCGCGCTCCAAATGGGAAAATCTACAGTTCTGAGCATGGACCAACAACAGACGACGAATTAAATATAGTGACTGCAGGTGGAAATTTCGGTTGGCCAGATGTAGAAGGCTTTTGTGACTCGCCGCCAGAAAATGTGTTTTGTTCAGCCAATAATGTGGTTGAGCCATTAGCAGCTTGGACGCCCACAATTGCTCCCTCTGATATAATTTGGTACAGTCACCCTGCAATTCCTGAATTAACAGACAAATTGCTTATGACTGTCCTTAAGGATAAAAGTTTAATTGCTTTTGAGTTCAATGCTGCTGGGGATGTTTTGCTCAATCAAACGAAATACCTCAAAGGCGATGGCGATAGGTTGAGGGATGTTTGTGTATCACCAGATGGAAAAATTTATTTGGCAACCAACGGTGCTTCTTGGTCGAATTCGAGACCATTTAGCCATTCAATAATAGAATTAAGTAATACCGCTTATTACTCAAACGATACTAATACTAGCTCCATTACTGTGAATTCAACTTTAGACGGAATTAGAGTTGGGCCTAACCCCGTTGTTTCTGGTGAGGCACTAAATCTTTTTATACCACGTAAGGAAATAGGCCAATTTACTATGACTGATGTTGTTGGACGCACTGTTTTATCTGCGACGGTAGAAGGCAATACAGGCATGAGCACAGAAGGTTTGAATGGAGTATACTTTTGGAAACTAAGTTTAGAAAATGGAGTTGCAAAAGAAGGAAAACTGGTTATTCACTAATCTCTAGGTTTTAAATTCAGTACATCGTATCGTATCTTGAATTAGTTGCTGTGCCCGAAAAGATTGCTTAAATTGGTGTTTCATAAGGAGCTGAATTATGACACTAATTTCCGAAACAAATGAAGAGCGGATAAAAACTCTTTTTAGCGATCAAAAAGATTTTTTTCGTACTAGTAAATCACAAGGCATTGATTTTAGAATCAGTCAATTAAAGCTTCTGAAAAAAGCGGTACTCACTCATCAATCAAGCATTGAAGAAGTTTTGTGGAGTGATCTGCACAAGTCACCCGAAGAGGCTTTCTTGACTGAAATTAATATTGTATTAAGTGAAATTGAAAACCATCTAAAGCATCTTAAAAAGTGGGCTAAACCAAAAAGAGTTTCTACCCCATTAATTCTGTTTCCTTCAGCAAGTAAAGTGCTATATGAACCTTTAGGTGTTTCATTAATTATAGCACCGTGGAATTACCCCTTTCAGCTCTTAATCAACCCTTTAATTGGCTCTATTTCTTCGGGATGTTGTAGTATTTTAAAGCCTTCACCAGCTGCACCCGCCGTTGCCTTGGCAGTTGAAGAAATGATTAAAGCGTTTTTTGAACCCGACTACTTAACAGTAGTTCAAGGCGGTAAAGAAACCAATAACTTCTTGCTAGCACAGCCTTTCGATGTAATCTTTTTTACCGGTAGCTCTCGAGTGGGCAAAATTGTAATGCAAGCCGCATCGGCGCATCTATCTCGCGTAATTCTGGAGTTGGGGGGCAAGAGTCCTTGTGTGGTTGATACTGGCGCAAATATTAAAGTGGCGGCTAAAAGAATCGCCTGGGGAAAACTTATTAATGCTGGACAAAC
>TARA_Y100000385_G_scaffold12230_1_pt1 | contig 47034 bp, 19 predicted proteins | sample TARA_Y100000385 | Tara Oceans TARA_Y100000385 (sample SAMEA2620980) | marine metagenome | biome: marine biome (ENVO:00000447); feature: surface water layer (ENVO:00002042); material: "saline water (ENVO:00002010), including plankton (ENVO:xxxxxxxx)" | depth 5 m
TAATGGCTTATTCCGAACTGGTGAAGTTGTTTATCAGACTAAGGCTCTCGGTGGAGGTACAGGGGTCACTGTAGCTGTGTTTACCTCCGATACTACTCGATCATCACTCAGTGGTACTGCTCTCGATTCGACTTATCTGGAAGGTGATTATATCATCTTAGAAGATGGAAACTCTAATAAAGACATCTTTAGAATCTTAAGTGTACCAAATGCGACCACAATGACTGTCGACAAGCCTATTAATATGGGCTCAGGTTCTGCATCAGATGGACCATTCTCTCATTCGCCGATCGTGATAGGTAGTATTTCTTTCTGGGATCGAAATAATCCTACCAAAATGCACCTAGAGGCAAGTAGTGCGTCATCGTCAAGATTCTTTGCTGGTGGTTCAGATATTAATGGTCTTGATAGTGGATTCTCTGCTACAATTTCATCGGTTGATAATATTAATTTAAGTTATTTCCAACCTATGATTATGAAGGCTTCGGATTCAACTTCTAAAACAAATATTTTTGGAACATTCAACCCATACGATGATGGTGGCACTACGTATAATATGCCATTGAGATTTAACAATAATAATTACTTCAATGTAAATGGTTCAATATTATCAAGCAGAAGTAATGTCGTAACTAATCCAAACAGTACTGCAGAATTCTCATTAACTGTTACCATGGATAATGGATCAAATGTAACGTCCACTCCATTCATTGACCTTGAGGTTTCTAAGTTAATTGGATATCAATATCAGGTACAAGATACAAGTGCTCCAGGGTACAGCCCATTGGCTAACCCCACATCAACTTATGTGTCTAAACAAGTTGAACTGGCTCCAGAGTTAGATGCTGAAGATATATATGTCACTACCACAGAATATCGACCACCAGGTTCCACTGTTAAAGTGTATGTGCGTGCTCAGAATCAATTCGATTCTCAGGCATTCAAAGAGGTACCTTGGATCGAACTTGAAAATTTCGAAGGAAGTGACATAAGTTCTTCAATATCAGATATCGGCGATTACAGAGAATTTGGTTATAGATTACCAGAGACTGAAAAAGATGCTGCTGGTCGATATTCATATACCAGTAACACAGGTAATAGATTGTATCAAGGATATCGTAGATTTGCGATTAAGATCGAAATGATCTCACCAAATGTTCATACCGCACCTACTCTGAGAGATTATAGAGCTATTGCGATCACTTAAGGATAATATACGTTATGCAAAACAAAAGAGATCCAAGAACCTCTGCGGTTTTGAGCACAGACGCCCAAGCTTTTAATAAATACAAAAGAGAACGAGAGTACTATCGAAAAGTCATCCAGATAGAATCCGACATCAGTGAAATTAGAACGTGTCTGGAATCTATTTGTCAACGAATGGATAAAATAGAAAGTAGATAACAATGGCCAGAAATATAGTAAACATCGAAACCACCCAGACTTTTCAAAATTGGTTAGATAAAACCAATGAAATGGCTGCAGCCTTTCGCACGAACGCCATTACTGCATCTCCAACTGGTGATACTACTGACGGAGACGCCACACTTACTGGCAATTTTAGTGCGGAAAATCTTACTGCAACCTCGGGTGTAGTATCTACTGATACAATTGCATCTGCAACTGTTAATACTCCGATTGAGTTTACCTCTGCAGCCAAGTTTAATGGTAGTGATCAGATAACTGCGACATTCACAAATAATGCTGGTGGTAGGGCTCAGTTCGAATCCCCTAGTAATGGTATTGCTTGGGACGTGGGTCTTAAAGATACCAGTGGTAATTTTATTATCGATACCGGTGCTGCTCCAATTAAATTTGAGTTAACCACTGCTGGTCAATTAACTGTACCAACAATTCAAGCTACTACATTCCTTGACGGAGATGGTAATCCATTCACATCTGGTTCGACGATTGATAATTTATCAGACATTTCCGATGTAAGTGCGACAACACCAGGTAGTGGTCAGGTATTGAAGTGGTCTGGATCTGAATGGGCTCCTGCAGATGACAATGTCGGTACCTCATCAAGTGGTGCCACAATTGTAAGTGGTGATGTAAATAATTATGTGACCACAGCCAATGGTTCTGGTGGTCTGGTCGGTGAGCCGAACATGACATTCACCGGTTCGGCACTAAGTGTAATCGGTAGTGGAACATTTACCCAGAACCTTACCACCAATGGCCTTCTCAGTGCAAACGGCACTGGATCGTCAAGCAGTCCTCACGTGGCCAATGGATATCTCAAGGTCACCGGTGATCTAGGTGTTACTGGCAACGTTTCATCAACATCGGATGCAAGACGCAAAGAAAATTTAACAAGAATTCACAGTCCATTGTCAAAGGTGATGCAGATAAATGGTTACACATTTGACTGGATTGATAAGCCCGATTCAAGACGTGATACCGGCCTCGTAGCCCAAGAGGTAGAAAAGGTATTACCAGAAGCTGTCGGCTCTATATGGGGCGACGATGGTAACGAATGGAAGGCGATTCGATATGGTAATATGGTAGGTCTTCTTGTAGAAGCAATCAAAGAATTGAAAGAAGAAATTGAAGAGTTAAAATCTGGGCGAGTTTAATTTGGTTTGAATAAATATACCATTAATATGTATCCGTCTAAATATAAGAAATAATAAGGGTAAGGACTAAATGTCTAAGATTTCAGAACTCGGGCCGATTACGGGTGCCAATACTAGGTCAGAAGACTTATTTGTCATTGTGAACCTAGTACAAGGTGACGACGGTACTAAAAATATTACTCGAAAAGAACTCGTAGAGGCTTTACAATACGAGATTTTCAGTAGAATCCGAATTACCGGTGAGTCGATCACCACTACCTTCATTTCTAACTCGGATCTCGACAACGTTAGAATCGATAACTCTACGATGGAAGATTCCGATATCTCTCGTAGTGATTTCAATAATGGCACGCTCAGAAATTCTTCTGGTGATAATCTTGTTATCATTAATTCAGAATTCAATGATGGTAATTTAGATAACGTAGTAATTATAAATTCGCAATTCAATGATGGTGCTTTGTCCAATGTCGACGGTGATAATGTTCGCCTGATTAATTCGACCATTGATGACAGTGCCATTTCTGATTCGACTGCTAATAATATTACAATCAATGCATCTACATTTAATAATGGCGGTATCTCAAATTCTACTGCCAATAATATTACAATTACCACATCTACGTTCGATGATGGTGCATTAACTAACAGTACCGGTAACAACTTAGAAATCACTAATTCTGATTTCGAAAATGGTAATATTGCCAACACTCAAATCACCACTTCGGTATTTGATGACGGTGCATTAACCAACAGTACCGGTAATAATCTAGACATTACAGATTCTACGGTCGACAATAGCACAATTACTAATTCTGCATTCAATGATGGTACTGCAGATAATGTTGATATCGTAAACTCTGATTTCTCAGATGGTACCGGTAACAATAACGTATTTACCAAGACCACAATTGATCAGGGTACAATTCAGAGCTCTGAAATTGTTGATTCTTCGTTTGCAGGAACGATGGATGGTGTTGTCGCTACAAACATGACGATCACCAGTTCAAGTGCATCAGGATTCAGCCAATCAAAGTCTACATTTGACGATGGTGGTATTACACAATCCACATTTGAAAATGGTGTTATTGATCAATCCAAACTCGTTGATTTCGACATGGAAGTCAACAAAGAGTTTGAACCTCACATCGATGAGAACAGCTGGTTTGCCCTCAAGAACGAGAAAACTGGTGAGGTTGAGAAGATTACATATGCTCAGTTCTTTGATGAGATATCAAGAACCACAGAGAATAGCTTAAAGATTTACGTTGATGCAGCCAAGGGTGATGACAAATATCCGGGTACATTGCTTCAACCAATTCGGTCACTTGAACGTGCTTCTGAACTTGCCAAAGAAAAGGCTGGTGGCACATTTGATCGAAATGCAATTAATAATGCAATTCATATCTCATGTGGGCCGGGTACATATTACACGAAAGGTAATATCGCACTGCCAGATGATTGTGCCATGACCTCTACTGCTGGTCAGTATGCCACGGTCATTGAGGCGTTGCCTGGCTACGAACAGAATAACGCAGTACTTGTTGGTTCGGGTTGTTACGTACAGGGATTTGCATATCAAAATTGGAAGATTGATAACTTCGACTTCCCCGAAGGTGGTTTTGCTGTTGCATACCGACCTGGGGCTAAACTGCTCCGATCTCCATATATCAGAGACAGCTCTCAGTTATCCAACTTCTTACGAGAAGACGTAGAACCACCACTGCAGCCTTTTAACACAAAAGGTAATGTACTCGACTTAGGTAGGGAATTCATTCTCGAGGTGGGTCATACTGGTCTATTCCAACAGGATGATGAAGTTACATTCTCCAGTGGTGCCAAGGGTTTCATTTCTTGGGATGACACAAAAGACACAGATTCTGGTCTTGCACCAGATCTCGCAACCAATAGAAAAATCTTTGTTCGAAACCTAAAGAACAATAGAGGTTTTGCTGTTGGTGATTTAATTCAATCAGAGTCCGGTGGTCGTGGTACCATCGAAGAAATAGGCATCGATAACTTCCCCAACCCATTGGTTGGTCGAGGTGGTGGCTGTATGTTGGCAGACAGACGGGCTCTTGATCCCGATTCTCTCTACACATACGTTCTCTGTTTTGGTTTTACCCCTCGTTCTCAGAACGGTATGGGTTATGTGGCACGAGATGGTGCTGGTGTTAACGGAATTGGTTCTCTATCCATCTTCGTACGTGTAGCATTCTACGCGTTGAATGGTGGCCAGATGACATTGAACAACTCTGGTACTCAGTTTGGTGATATCTCAATGAGAGCAAAAGGTTCGACTAAGATCTATGCTCCGAAAGATACCTCAGCCAATATGATTGGTAACACTGCATTTGCTGATGTCATTAGTACCAACGAAGATTTGATCATTGAAGATATGGTCAGTTATCTGACAGCAAATACATCATCTGGTGGCTTAGGTTATACTGGATACGATGCTCAGAAGTGTGAACGTGACTCTAAGATTATCATTGATGGTCTTGGTTATGATATGTCACTGGATACCAACTACTGGGGTAGACTTGCAGGTATTTCATATCGTTCACCAATCTCCAGTAAGGTTGTGGGTGAGCAATTAGATGCTACTCTTGGTGCTAACCGATATCTACAAGCTCGGATCAATGATGTATTTACAGGTTCGAATACAGAAATCTTTGAAAGAGCAAATACATCTTGGAATGAACTCTACAACGTAGTAGAATTCGGTGAAGAGAATATAAATCCAATCATATTTGCCGAAACTGGTGATTCTTCCAGAACTTCAGCAAGAGAGATTATACAAGATAACAGAGAATTAATCCAAGACGAATTGCTTGACTGGATTGACGATAATGATCAATTCTATGCATACGATAGTGTCAAGTGTCGACGAGACACGACAGAATATATTCTCCCTGCAGTAAAATATGACGCGCTTTTAGACACGAACTATAACTCGGTTCGTGCAGGTGGTGCATATTACATGAAATCTGCTGAAAAGGTTGTAGGTCAACAACGAAATGAAACGATCGCAGCCTATAAGAGATTGAAAGAGCAAACCAATGAGTTGATTGATGCAAATTCCTACATTGGCACGACACGTGTTGATCAAGGTTTCGATGAAATCATTGCAGCCCTAGACAATCGGGGAACACTTTACACTCCAACCAATGCTACGTATGATGCAGATTCAGGCATGATGGTCGTAACAATTGGTACTCATACATTAACCGTCGGTCGAAAGATTCTCGTTGGTGCTGGTGGTATTACCTTCAGCTGTGGTACAGACGGTAACGTAACTGAGATTTCACACCCAAGACCAACTGATCCGGCGTTTAATAGCCCATTAGAAATTGTGGGTGTCTCAGGTACTACAATTACAGTCAATGCCGGAACATCATTCTACAAAGGTGAACATACCTTTGTCAAGGCAGCAGAAAATTCAATTATAGAACTTGGTTCAGAAATCACATTCTCTGATGATGCAGCAATCTCTGCTGACAATCGCAATGCAAGAAAACAGCTTCAAGCTAACAGAGGTTTCTTGCAGGATATGGTCTTAGGTTACATTGATGATAACTACTTCCTATACGACTCTGAGAAATGTGAACGAGACATTACAAGACACATACTGCCATCGGTAGAACGTGATGTTATTACTGGTTCCAATTTCAACGCAAGACAGACTGGCATTGCATATCGCCAAGGCACAATGGGTGCTGAGACTGTAGTTCGTGATCAATTGGTAGAAACAATTGGAGCAATCGAACACCTCAAAGGTCTTGCTACTGCCGGTGTAACTGATCCTGCATCTTCACATAGAGTCGAAGAATCATTTAAGCAAATTGTAGACATCGTTAATAATAACGGCAAGTCTTACACTCCTGCTGCTGGAACCACGTATGATCCCGATTCTGGTGTCATGACAATGGAGATCGGTACACACGATTTGCAGGTAGGACAGACTGTCATTATTGCTGATGAAAGTGTTGTATTTACTTGTGCTCTTGATGGTAATGCTACAAATCATGCATACCCACGAAAGGGTGATCCTGCGTACAGAACTCCCGTCACTGTAAATCTAGTTACGGCTACAACGATTTCGGTTAATGTCGGTGGTTATCTCAATGGTACCACTCATACGTGGGTGAGTTCGACTTCCAACTGTGTGAAGGCAGGTAGTTATATCAGTGCCTACACACCATCGACTGCCACTTATGACCCATCAACTGGTGTATTCACTGCTACAATCGGTGGACACAATCTGGTCAAAGGTGACTACATTCAATTCAAACCCGAATCAATTGTCTTTACATGTGATTTGGACGGCAACAACACAGAACACGCAACACCCGAAGTACATCACCCATTCTATGACCGACCTGTAAAAATTACAAATGTCGTCGGTGATGTGATTACAATGAATGTTGGTGGTGCCACTAATGGTGGTGGAACTCATACATTTGTCTCGGCTGTTGAAGGTGCGATCGAAGCAGATCCCATTGTTTGGACTGATCCTGCTAAGTATCTTGACTATTACACACCAACAGATTCAACTTATGATCCTGGTACTGGTGTAAGTACAGTCACATTACCAGGTCATGATATTGAGCTCGGAGATTACATTGAGTTTGCTCCTTACAGCTTCACATTTACTTGTGCGGATGATGGCAATGCTACTGAGCATTCTTATCCTCGTAAAGGTGACAGTAATTATCGTGAACCAATGGAAGTCACCAATGTCGCCGGAGATGTTATTACGGTTAGTGTTGGTGGAACCGGTGGTGGTGGAGCACATACATTTGTAAGTGCATCAGATGCTGCCGTTGCCAAGACTACACATAATTCTCAGGGTCAACTTGCAAGAGAACAATTACAGTCAAATAGAAACTTCCTACAAGAAGAAGTTATGGCTTACCTCGATACACAATATTTTGTATTCGATGGTGATAAGTGCTCAAGAGATTCAGGTTATATTCTCGAAGCTGTAAGACGAGATGTTGCAACTGGTTCAAATTATAACTCTGTATATGCTGGTCTTGCATATCGTGCAGGAACTGCTAGTGGTAACTATGTCATCGCAGATCAACTTACAGAAACAGTTGCTGCAATACAATATCTGAAGACCGAAACTGCTGCTAGATTATCAGGTTCAGAACTGACTGCTGCAAATGCTGCATTCGATGAAATTATTGATATTCTCAGTAACGGTACTGGAAATGCAGATGCTTATAACTTCGGTACTGCTACTGCTGGTACTAGTGCCCAGAATGGTAGATTACACTTACAAGCTAATAAGCTCTTTTTACAAGAAGAAGCAATTGCATTTATGACTGTAAACTTCCCAACTTTCACTTATGACCAATCTAAGTGTAGAAGGGATACAGGTCTCCTGATTGATGCTCTATCGTTCGATATTTCACATGGGTCAAACACTGCTGGTATTAACTTTGCTCGACTTTACTTCAATGAAGGTGTCAGTACTTTACCAGAAGCCCAGAAAGCCAAAACTGCAGAGGTATATGAACACCTCGGTAAAGTGGCCTCAGATATCGTACAACAAATTGCTGTTACTGCAACCTCAGGGAATAGTATAACACAGGATGTTTCAAACCCAGATGCTGGAATTGAAATTGGAAAGAGATCATACGATCTAATGGATCTTGTGGCCAAGGTCTTGCGTGAAGATACGCTTGATTGGCTACCTACTCCAGTCGAACCTGGTTATAATACAGTAGCGCAGATGACTGCATCTCAGGCAATCGATGGAATCACCGAATCTTTACAAGGTGGTGTGATTAAATTCCTGCGAGAAAATTATAACGGTCTTCCATACAATAAAGATAAGTGTCGCAGAGATGTTGGTCTTATCACTGATGCAATCTCTAAGGATATTGAATACGGTGGTAATGCCTCTACAATCGAAGCTGCAAAATACTACTTTGCTGTTGACGCAAGAATGGCCTCAAGCTATGAAGAGCTTAGAACAAGAAATGTTCTATCAATACCAGTAACTGGTCAGTTCTCTGTCTTAGATGATCTGGCTGCAGTCTCTGGTTTGAGAGAAGCTACAAATATCTTGCCAATGGAGCAGAGATTACCCACGAAGAGAGCATTCGAACATCTGGCTACAATCGCCGGAAGTATCGTACAAGAAACTCCAGTGGCTTCAAATTTCACTACATACACAGCAACAAATGCTCAATACATACCGGCTTCAGGTGAATTCACTGCAGTAATTGGTTCACATCCATTTGCTGTAGGTGATACTGTATATCTCAAGCCTAATGGTTTCACCTTCAGTTGTGATATGGGTCAGGGTTCTGGTGTGCAGAATCATACTTCACCACAGAAACACCACCCATTCTATAACAAGCCTATCACCATTACTGCTATCACAGCAACTAATATTGTAATGAATGTAGGTGATGGTGGCTCAGGTTTACAACCACACACATTTGTTTCTGCTGATGCTAATTCAATCAGTACAGGTCCTTATCAATTATTTGATGGTACTGCCACAAGTGCTGCAACTGGTACTGCTGTTACTGCTCTGTATAATGTTATTTCTGATGTCGTTGAAGATAACGATTTGGATAACTTAGATACAATTGAGGTTAAGCCTCTTGCAGATCCTAACAGAACAGTTGCTCGTGAACAGATTCAGATGAACAGAGACTTCATTATCGATGAAGTGGTTGCATACCTGAATGACGAATATTACACATTTGATGGCGAGAAGTGCAAGAGAGACCTCGGTCTGATTATCGATGCCGTAAAACGAGATGTTCTTACTGGTTCAGACTTCAACGCAAACTTCAACGGTCGGGCTTATAGAATTGGCACTGTCGGTGCTGATGCTGTAATCAATGATCAGTTAACCGAAACTGTTTCTGCAATCGAATATGCCAGAGACCTTTGTGTTGCTGCCGTGCTTGATTCGGCTGTTAAGGTAACTGTTGCTGCAAGATTCGACAGAATTATTGATATGATGGGCAACGGAACTGCATATTCTAATGTACTCGAATTTGGTTTCGATGCAATCAGTTCTTCAAGAATTAATGCAAGATCTCAATTACAGGCTAACAAGGCATTCTTACAGGCTGAAATGACAGCTTGGTTGGCAGTCAATAGAGCATCACATACCTATGATGTCGCCAAGTGTGAAAGAGACATGGGCTACATTATCGATTCTGTGTCTTGGGATATTCAACACGGAAGCAATACGGCCTCAAGAAATAATGCTACTCTGTACTTTGAAAACGCAATAAGTGTTTTACCAGAAGATCAAAAAGAACCAACGGCTGCAGCGTTTACTCATATTGCCGGTGTCGCAAGACTGGTTGCAAATGGTGATGCTGTCACTGTTACTTCTGGTAACGTAGAGACACAAGACACAAGTTCAGGTAACTCGGGTGGCCCTCTCGCCATTGCAGTACAAGATCTGATGCTGATTATTTCGGATGCGATCTCTGAAAATGGACTGGATGGAATGCCAGAACTCGAAGAACCAATTGTTACTGCTTACGATGCAAATCTTCAGGCTGCATATGCTTCAATTGAAACAGCTAAGACAACTGCTCAGGCTGGTGTGTTGACTCACCTCTCCACGTACTTCAATACTCTTTACTATAACGAAGAGAAGTGCAGAAGAGATACTGGTTACATGATCGATGCAATATCACACGATATTCAGTACGGTGGTAATGTTGCAATTACAAACGCAACTCAGGTTTACTTTGAGAATGCTGTTAATGTATTGCCAATCAATCAAAGAGAACCTACAAGAAAGGCATTCTTACACTTGGGTACTGTGATGAATCACATCACTCGAGAGATAGAGGTAACACCTACTGTAGGTAATACCAGTGTCCAGAACTACAAATATGTAGCTGCCAATCCTATGACTGGTATGTTGGTAGAAGATCTTGCCAAGATTGTTGCTCTTGCTGTAGAAGATGCAACACCAACTATTGCAAATCTCCCTGCCAAGGTTGAACCTTCACAGACATGGGTTGCTGGTAATTACACCAACTCTGTAGACGTGATTGAAAATTCTTCTAAGACCTGGGCTGATAGTGTAATAAGTTATATCAGTACCACATATAACGGCTTGAGTTTCCCACGAGGTAAGTGTAGACGAGATGTTGGTTATCTTGTCGATGCTGTTTCTCACGATATTCAATACGGCGGTAACTTTGCAACACGAACTGCTGCAGGAATTTACTTTGAAAATGGAATATCGGTACTCCCAGCAGACACGAGAGTACAGACTGCAGACATTTATAATTACCTAGGTACTCTGGCTGAAGGTGTAGTACAAGAGACTGATGTTTCAACTGCAACAACCTATACTCCATCCACTGCAACATATGACCCGGCTACTGGTGTGTTTACTGCAACAATCGCCTCACATAGTTTCAAGGTTGGTGATAAGGTTTGGTTCAAGGCTGATGGAATTACATTCAGTTGTAACATGGGAGGTGGTGTACAGAATCATACGTCACCACAGTCACATCACCCATTCTATAACAGAGGATGCCCAATTACTGAGGTAGATGGGAACATCATTACAATGAATGTGGGAACCGGTGGAACAGGTCAGGTACCTCATACATTTGTTTCGGCTGATGCTGATTCACTGAGTACAGGTCCTTACCAAGACACTAGTGGTACTGCTGCTAGTGCAACTGAAGGTGCTAGAACTGCTGTATTGGTTGGAATTATAGAGGGTGTGATACGAGACGATGATCTTGATGCCCTACCAATCATCGAAGAACCTGATACATCTTGGGTTGCAGCCGATGTAGTTGCTACTGCTGAAATGATTGATGACAACACGGAAGAACTTGCCATCGATCTTGTCGAATTCCTTAGAAGAGAATTTGATGTACTCGATTATAACCGAGATAAGTGTCGACGTGACACTGGTTACTTACTCGATGCATTCAGCTATGATTTGAACTATGGTGGTAATACTGCATCAAGATGGAATGCAGATTTCTACTTCTGGAATCAAATTTATAGAATACCAGAAGATCAGAGAATACCAACAGCTAGATCATATCAGCATCTTGGCAAAATCTGTAAAGATATTGTCCTCGGTAAATACCCAGGTCAGGTAGTGAAGAGTGGAACAGGAACAGATGTCGAATCTAAGAAGGTTCAGGATCTGGCAAATATGTTCTACCTGACACAAATAAATAACGACACTACATACTTACCTGTTAAGGAAGAGCCAGATTACTCATGGATTCCTGCAATCGTAAGTGATGTGAGTTCAATCCTTGAATTTAATAAGATTGATCTTGCATTTGATACAGTTAGATATGTCAATGCGACTTATAAATATATTGATATTAATCTCACTAGAAGAGATGGCCTCAATTTATTGAAGGCAATCGAACAAGACTTTAGTACGGTGAATCCAGCTGGACCACCTACAAGTAATGATTACCAGAATAATGGTGATAGACAGAGAACACGAGCTTATAGTGCTGCATTGTTTGACTTTAATGGTAAACATGCATTCCCAGTGTTCAACTCTACCACACCAGGTCTGAAGTATCAGAGTTCGGTTGCTCGAATTAATGGAGATGCTACCGATTTAGATGTAATTGCAGTAGGTGATCGCAAGCCTAACCATGCGTATATTGTTGCTACGAACTTCGCTACCAACTTCTACGCTGGAGATATATACTATTGGGATGGGACACAATGGATACTCGATGGGGCAAATAACACTGACCTCTTAGATGCATTTACTGGGGCTTGGATAAAGATGAGAGATTATCTCATTACCCTTTCACCAGATGCAGATCACACAACAATGATCAACGGTTTGATTAATGATTGTTTGGTTGATAACGTATTGAGACCAGAAGTGTTGCAATTTGGTTCACTTGTTGAATCGATTGCCCACCAGTTCAATGGTGCTTCTGCTGGTGTTAACAGAAATGCTTTACCATTGAACTTTAGAAACCTTGGTCTGCCTATCTCGGCATTGGCCTCGGTACTCTCGGAAGACGGGGGTCGGGTAAGATGGTCTGGTGCAGACGAATTGAATAACCAGTACTTCGCAAGAGGTTTGAGAATTAACGGTAGAACAGGACGAATTGAAGGTAGACCATTTACATCGTCTGTAAGAAAACTCGCTCGAAGGGCTTCAAATAGTAGAGCTTCGATTTAAAGGATATAGAATAAGATGCCAATACCACCCGATTATGGAAATAACCCAACAGAACAAGAACTCGACGAATTTGGTGTTCCTACTGGGGTCATCATCGTCGAAACTTCTCAAGCACCAGATGCGTTGCCTATTGGAGCAAATTATGAGCTCACTACGAATTGGACAACCATTATTCAGGTACCGAAATTCAAGGTACCGGAACTAGTATTTGGAGGCTCGACCACAATTGAGCCGGGTATCGGAGAAGTTATCTCCCCTCTGATTATTTCTAATAAAACTGCAAACACTGTGCCGGTTGATGTAAGAATCAACAGATTCCCTCAACGACCACAAGATGAGTTTTATGTAATTAGAAATCTCAGATTACCCGCCTACGATACTATTCCTATACCCCTAAACGGTCAATTTTTTGCATCTGGTGACATACTTGAGGCAAAGGCTAGTGATAATTTAGCCGTTGATGCTACCATATCATATACCATAGGACAGGCGGAAGAGTACGATGTCGACTAGATTTAAATCTATGGGTGCCAAGACCATAACTCTTGGCCAGGGAATTCCACAAGAATTTCCTATTCAACTAGACCCGGCACCCTTTGAAGGGTCGCTTGTCTATGCAGAGAACGGCACGATCAAGTTATCGGACGGCTCTGCTTGGGTTGATGTTGGAACTGGACCTGCTGGTGCTCAAGGAGCACAGGGTACTCAAGGTCTACAGGGTTTACAAGGAGATTATGGACCCGGGTTTACAATTATCGGTTCTGTATCAGATGTCGATACCGGTGGTGATCCTCAGGCAACTCTAAATGCAGCATTTACTTCTCCCAATATTGGTGAAGGTGTAATTGATGATGCTGATGATGAGCTGTGGATTTGGGATGGTACCAATTGGATTAATATTGGTTCCTTCCGAGGCGTTCAAGGTTTTCAAGGTAACCAAGGCGTTCAAGGCTTACAAGGTAATATCGGCGAAGAGGGTATTCAAGGTACCCGTGGCTTTAGAGGTATCCAAGGTAATCAAGGACCTCAAGGCTCACAAGGATTTCAAGGCTTCCAAGGTCGGCAAGGCCTACAAGGTGTACAAGGACCGCAGGCTGCGCAAGGTACACAAGGTTTCCAAGGCAACCAGGGTCTTCAAGGTGTACAAGGACCTCAGGCTGCTCAAGGTACCCAAGGTATCCAAGGTAATCAAGGCATACAGGGTATTCAAGGGTTTAACGGTGATGATGCAGGTTCGGTCTACGAATATAGACTCGATAACTCATTAATCGAAGCAGACCCAGGCAATGGGGACATGATCTGGAATAACCCAGGCAGTCCCACAGGTGATTTCTCCGCAGTAACCACTATGTGGATTGACGATGAGGCATTCTATGGCGTAAGCATGGAAGGCATTTATCAGGCAATTGCTGCATCGACAGCAGCAAATAAAGCATATATGAAGGTCACAAAACGTGGCAGGCCTGATGATTATGTAGTCTTCTCTATTCAAAGTATAACTGATAGTAGTGGTTATTGGCAAGTAGGTGTTACCTATGTTGCTGGTACTGCAGTAAAGGAAAATTTTGTAGAAGAAACTTCTCCCAGTGTATTTACTTCGTACCCGCTCTTAGTCGCATTCTCTATCAGTGGTGATACCGGTGCTCAAGGTTCGCAGGGTACACAAGGTTATCAAGGCACACAAGGTGTCCAAGGTCCTCAAGGTATTCAAGGCGATCAAGGCACTCAGGGTATTCAAGGTACTCAAGGCTTCCAAGGTGCTCAGGGCATTACGGGTGCTTATGGTGGTGTCACATTCAGATACAACTATATTCAAACCGATGTAACCAATTCAGATCCTACTGCTGGATTCTTAAAAGGTAATAACGGAACACTTGGAGCTTCAACACAACTTTATATTGATGTTACTGATGCGGATGGTATCAACATCAATGGAATGTTGGCAGATTTCTATGCTTCAACTAATCCCGGCAGCAAAGGATATTTGAAATTAGCAGATGCATCGGACGTATATGACTATGCGTTGATGGAAGTAACAGGAGGATCACTATCAGGTGATGTCTCGTCTGGTTACCATATCGTTGAAGTTACTGGTGTAGTAAATCAGACATTCCCCGATGGTTCAGATTTAAGAATTTCTTTTGTCAGAACTGGTGATCAAGGCCTACAAGGTGTACAAGGCTCTCAGGGTTTCCAAGGGGCACAAGGCCAACAAGGAACTCAGGGTAGACAAGGTTTCCAAGGTACTCAAGGTTTCCAAGGCAACCAGGGTCTTCAAGGTACGCAAGGCAGACAAGGTACTCAAGGTTTCCAAGGTACTCAGGGCTTCCAAGGTTTACAAGGCTTACAAGGATCTACCGGTGACTTCGGTGGACTTACATTCGACTATACATTTGATTCTGCAATTGCTGATGCCGATCCAGGTCAAGGTAATTTAAGATTCGATAACAGCACTGATTTTTCTAGTGCTACTAAAATGTATATCGATAATCTTACTGATCAGGGTAGTGACCTTGCACCCCTATTCACCGAATTAGATATCAATTCGAGTGGTGTAAAAGGTCTGTTTAGAATCATTGATGCAACCGATATCACTCAATTTGCAACTTTCGATTACACAGAAATCACCGATTCGACTGGCTATCACACATTTGATGTGAATCATATTGCGGGTGTCACGACATTTGCAGATGACGCAGATATTAGAATCACATTCGTAAGAACTGGTGATCCCGGCGCACAAGGTCTTCAAGGATTACAAGGTAATCAAGGTCCTCAAGGTCTACAAGGTTCACAGGGTCTTCAAGGATCTCAAGGATTCCAAGGTTCACAGGGTGTTCAAGGTATCCAAGGTCTGCAAGGTCAGGTCGGTGATCACGGTGGTCTTTCTTGGGATTATCTCTTTGACACAAATACAAGTGCTGGATCTGCTCCAACTACTAATAGCTGGAAGATCGATAATGCTAACGTAACACTTGCTACAAAACTTGTCATTGATGATATTCCTAATGATGCATATAATAACGAACTAGATGACTTCTTTAACTATCTGGCTGCAATACCTGGCTCACCCAAAGGCCAAATTCTTATTGAAAGCATTGCAGATCAGGATGGGCCAGCTGGACATCATTTTCTAATCTATGAATTCACTGCCTTCAATTGGGACAGTGGATCTGAGCTTTATGGTATCTTTGATGTAAATTATATTGCATCTGGTGCCGTAACAAGTAATAACTGGGCTAACGTAACTGCCGATCATGGCCCAGGTACATTGGTACACTTCATACCTGCAGGTCCAGAAGGTGCTCAGGGATCTCAGGGTCTGCAAGGTTTCCAAGGTATTCAAGGTAATGCCGGTGCTGCCGGTGGTGTAACATTTGAATATAGTTTCAACTCTGACACGAACACGGGTTCGTTGATTGGTGCTGGTGAATTAAAATTCAATAATGCTACATTGTCTTCAGCCACGGACATGCGAATTTCCGATACTACGGCTAATGGCACGAACCTCGATACATTCTTTACAGATTATATTTTAAATAACCCAGGCCCAATCAAAGGGTTCTATAAGGTCATTTCAATTGATGACCCTACAAAATATGTTGTTTATTCTATTACTGGTGGTTCGAGTTCTCTTACAAACTATAGATTAACCAGCCAACATGTCGCAAGTGCTACTGGTGCAACTGCAGCATACTTTACATCTAACCCATCCGTGTTCATCACATTCAGCAGAAATGGTGACGATGGACCTCAGGGTATTCAAGGTATTCAGGGCTTACAAGGTCTTCAAGGACTACAGGGTGTGCCTGGTCAGGGTGTACAAGGTATCCAAGGTTCTCAAGGGCTTCAAGGTCTTCAAGGTAACCCAGGTGAGGCCGGTGCATTTGGTGGTGTGACATTTGATTACACATTCCGTACCGACACTAATATGGGTACTGCACCGTCATTCGGTGAATTGAAGGTCAATAACGGATCTGCAAATATTGCAACTTCTTTGTCGATTCATCACAGAGATGATAATTTTGTCGACATCAGTCAATATTTAGCAACGATTGATGATTCTTCAAGCCCGATCAAAGGTCACTTTAGAATCTCAGAAAAGGCACAGCCATCTAACTTCCTATTATATACCATCAGTGGACAAGCTGTCAATGGTTCGTGGAATGTGGTTACGTGTTCATTTGTTGACGGATCACTTGGATCTGGTACATTCTCAGATAGTGAAGATATAGTTATCACCTTTGCTAGAACTGGTGATGCTGGACCCCAAGGTCCCGATGGTGCTCAAGGTGCTCAGGGTATTCAAGGTACTCAAGGCTTCCAAGGTGAGTCTGGCGATGGTAATCAGGGTACTCAAGGTACACAAGGTTATCAAGGTACACAAGGTAATCCGGGTGGCCCTGGTAACGATGGACCTCAAGGTGCTCAAGGTTTCCAAGGTGTTCAAGGTTTCCAAGGTGGTGACGGTTTCCAAGGTGCGCCGGGTGCTGGAGAACAGGGTGTTCAGGGCTTCCAAGGACCTCAAGGACCTCAAGGATTCACCGGTTCTGGTGGAGACGGTAACCAAGGTGCTCAAGGTTATCAAGGTGCTCAGGGATCTCAGGGATACCAAGGCTTCCAAGGCTCAGACGGTGGTGAAGGCCAACCAGGCGGACCCGGCCAACAGGGACTACAAGGTCTCCAAGGTGTTCAAGGTGTTCAAGGTCAAGGTGGTGATGGCGGTGATGGTACACAGGGTTCTCAAGGTATACAGGGTTTTCAAGGCCGGCAAGGAACACAAGGTACTACTGCATCGGGTGGTGTAGGTGCTCAAGGTACACAAGGTTATCAAGGCCCACAAGGTATACAAGGGTTTGGTAACGAAGGTGGCCAAGGTGCTCAAGGCCCACAAGGACTTCAAGGTGCTCAAGGTACTGATGGATCTGGGGCTCTTGGTAATCAAGGTACACAAGGTACGCAAGGTCCACAGGGTATGCAAGGTGACTTGGGTATTGGTGGCGATGGCCCTCAAGGTGCTCAGGGACCTCAAGGTTTCCAAGGCCTGCAAGGTACTACGGTAACTGCGCCTGATGGTGCTCAAGGTTCTCAGGGACCACAGGGTACTCAAGGCTTCCTTGGTGAACAGGGTGCTCAAGGTTTCACTGGTGCTTCCGATATTGGTGCTCAAGGTGCTCAAGGTTTCCAAGGCTTCATCGGTGACGATGGTGCTCAAGGTACTCAAGGTTTCACTGGTGCTTCTGATGAAGGTTCTCAGGGATCACAAGGACCTCAGGGAACTCAGGGATATCAAGGTTTCCAAGGCTTCACCGGTGCTGGTGCTCAGGGCTTCACCGGATTCCAAGGTTTCCAAGGTGCTCAGGGTATTCAAGGTGACGATGGTGGTGCTGGTACAACGGCATCTGTCAACGTACTAGATGTTTACCAATCTGGTCTGCAAAGTACAAACCTCTATGTGACATTTGTTGCTGGTGGTACTGGTAACAGACCATTATATGGTACATTCACACCCAGCCCAGTAAATGTCGAAAATCTTACATATAATTCAAATGCTGGTAAACTTTCATTAGAAAATATTGTTGCCGAAGGTAATATTACAGTTGAAGGTGCGATTACTGCAAGTGATGGAACCGTCAATATAACTGGAAGTTTAGAAGCTACAAACGATATTATTACCTCGTCTGATGCTCGATTTAAAGAAAATGTTGCAACCATTACTGATGCTCTCAATAAGGTTATGAACATGCGAGGAGTGAATTATAATATGATTGGTTCAGAGGAATTAAAACTCGGTCTGATCGCTCAAGAAGTGCAAAAGGTAATACCAGAAGTGGTACACGGAGATACTAATCTTGGTGTTGCTTATGGTAATATTGTGGCACTATTGATCGAAGCTGTCAAGGAACAACAGGAGCAGATTGACAAATTGAGAGGTAACTAAATTATGCCGTTACAAACATCCGGTACCATAAGCATGAACAATATCAGAAGTGAGTTTACGATTGCTGGTACTGTAGGTTTGGGTAGTACATTTACAGCAGATGCAACTGATCCCTATATTGGAACTATTCCTCAAACCGGTGGAAATTCTGTACAGCTAACTAACTTCTATGGTTCGTCCAGACGAACAGCAAGGATGGGTCGACCTGGGTTCGGTAACGCGTCAGGATCTAGTGGTTACAATAACCGTAGAATAGGCTGGTCTTTGACCAATGGTAGCCAATTTTGGATCTATGAATATGGATCACAAAACGTAGCATTTGGCTCTATCACTCGCTATACTGGTCTTTCTACTAGGGCCAACTTAGGTGGTATATGGGTCACACAGTATAATTTCGGTGGTTCGTCCACATTCCCCATTTTCAACATATCACATAGAAGTTCTTCAAACAGTGGCTGGACAAGATTTTATATCAAGGGTCCTACGTTTCCCAGTGGAGTCACGAGAGAATATACATTTTCTAGGACCTCAGCTGCAATATTTGCTCGACCAAATTACGGCAACTCAACACAACGAAGTTATTATACTTGGAGGTGGGTCTGGTATACAGGCGACGTCGCTACTTTAAGAAACATAGCTAATTTGATTGTCTATTGTAGAATATATAATAGATCACTTTTTGTTAAATTCACGTGAGGTTATAAATGATTACGTACAAGATTATGAATATTGATAATATTCGAAGAACAATGTATATTCGATTCAGTAAACCAGATTATGATGATTTTTTCGTACAGTGGGCATATGAACCACCACTGTCAGATGCTGAAGCACATAAAATCTGTGTTGATGGTGTCGACGAAGCAGTACATCATTGGGAGTTACAAGATACTGCGGAAGCATTTTCGCTTGGAACAACGGATACTGGTATTATTAAGAATAAAGTTTTTGATGAAACACCAGATTACAGTACCCTCACTCAAAAATTAGAAGAGGTCAGAACCGAGACTGAAGACACTATTCGCATTTCTTTTAATGTCATTCCATTATCAGTAGAAGAGGCGGAAATGAGTATTAGACAGCAAAGAGATGATTTTCTCTTTCAAACTGATATTCACGCATTGTCTGATAGGGAGATTTCAGACGAGATGGTTGCTTACAGGCTGGCATTAAGAGACATTACTGATCAAGATGGTTTCCCATTCGCCGTTATCTGGCCGGTCAAACCCATAGACTAATATGAATACTGTTAAATTTTATGTCTTAACTTGTAGGAATCTAGCTGCTCTTAGAAGACATGAAAAAATAATTCCGAAAGAGGATATGTGTATTATCATTAATACACTCAATCCTCATTACGAAGCAGACGCAATTTCGTATTGCCAAACTGCTGGGATTGAATATCACGTAACAGTAAGTGATGGTACGGCTGCAACCGGAAAAAATACATTCTTGGATACGTTCGAGGCTTCCGACAATGATTACGCAGTTCTCATTGATGGTGACGATTTCGTAACACCGCACGGAGTCTGGACGTATAAACAAATGGCAAATATTGATGTCGTTCCCGATGTCTTAGCTCTAGAGTATCAATATGCCAATTACAGAGCATGGGGCTATGATATTCACATGCCCGACTATGTGGAAGATTGGGATGTACATGATCCGGATCTAGTACCGGCTTGGGGAACAAGAGCCTTTTGCATGAATAAGGGTTGGTGGAACGAAGCTCTCGCCGGCGAACTCATTAAAGATGAAGAGAGTGATCCCGATGACTTTGCTAAAACATTTAATGCCGTCCATACATCATGGGCGAATCATTGCTACAGATATATCAATAATTGGGAAACACATTGCAGAATAGTGTGGTTTTCAAAGACAGCAGCAAATGGTTTTCGCTTTGATAAGAAATTTAGAGTCGGCGAAGATACCATGATGTATTTCGAATATAAGCATGCCCATATGCAGGGCGATCTTATTATGAAACACTTATTTGATAGGTACCCAACCTATGTTTATGACACACGTATTGGTGGGGTTGTTGAGGAAGAGAAAGATAAAGACGGGATAGATAGAGGATTCCTTGCTTGGCTTACAATCTTAAATCAAGCATATGATGAATTAGAGGCTGCAGGCAAGATGCACGAAGAGAGATTGCCTGAATTAAAAGTTCATACCTATACAGCTCCAGAGGATACATTCAACGAAGACGACTGGGATTTAATTTGGCCAGAAGGTTATAGGCCAGATGTAATGGGTTTAGTTAATTATCCCGGCAAGAGATTCATCAAGCTCTAATCTGTCTATTCTTTCGGTTCCTTAACCCAATAATTATAAATAGAGAAAAAAGGAATTGACATGTCCTCAAGAGCAAACATTTATATTGATCAGGCAGCAGACTTTCGTGTCAGCCTCGAGTTATTCGACGCCGACGACGATGAGCTGTTAATTGACAGTTACAACTTCTTTGCCAGTATGCGTAAAACATACGGCTCCACAAAGATAGCAGACTTCGATATTGAAAAGTCTGGTAACGACATTGCGCTCGTACTTAAGGATGAAGTCACAAAAACTCTTAAGCCCGGTAAATATCAATACGATGTACTGATGGAAAAACCTACTGGTGAGATCTCAAAGATAGCAGAAGGTCTTGCAATAGTCGTAGATACAATCACGGATACCACAACATATACGCCCAGCTCAGCCAATACGCCTCCGACTGGAGATGGTGTTGCAGATGGCGGATCATTCTAATTGGAGAATACGTAGATGGCCTTTATAACGCTACTGCATAAACGAAGTAATGTTGGAGACAGAAGCCCAACAACAGAAGATTTATTTGACGGCGAAATTGCTCTTAATACCTTTGACGGTAAATTATTCTTTAAGAGAACTCAAAATGGCGTTGCAAGTGTCATTGAAATAGGTGAAAATTTTGACGGTCAATATGTTAATCTGACTGGAGCCCCGACGTTATTAAGTTCATTCACAAACGACCCTGGTTATCTCATAGATTATACGGTGACCCTTGCTGATGTTCAGACACACCAGTCTGGTATTACGATCACAGAATCACAGATCAGTGATCTACAGAATTACCTGACTGCTGTTTCTTATGGACAGCTCACAGACAAACCCACCACGTTGGATGGTTTTGGTATTACCGATGCGGCTACTGCAGCGCAGGGTACTCTTGCAGATACTGCCATTCAACCAGGCAGAAATATTAGTACACTACAAAATAACGTAGGTTATCTTACCTCGGTTTCTAATACGGATGTTACGCAACACCAAACAGATATTGTAATTACAGAGTCACAAATCAGTAATCTGCAGGCATATTTAACCTCAGTATCTAGTTCAGACGTAACTCAACATCAAGGTGATATCCAAATATCTCAGTCACAAATTACTGATTTCAATGTCAGTAATACTGATGTGACACAACACAATTCAGATATTAGAATTACTGAATCACAAGTTACGGATCTTCAGACATATGCCACTGCTGATAATGCAATGGAGTTTACCAATAAAACCGGTAATATTACTCAGTGGACAAACAATGCCAATTATATCACAAATTCTGAAGAAATCAACGATTTAAGTGCAAATGTTACCTGGTCTGTAGTACCAGATCCATTTATATCACAGTCTTCTGTATTGCAGCACGAAGGCCAAATTGTTGTCTTTGAGGCTCAGATTGGTGATTTGCAAGATTATTTGACTGAGGTTTCAAATACTGATGTAACACAACATCAATCATTGCTCCAAATAAATCAATCTCAAATTGTTGATTTTGCTGTAAGCAATACTGACGTAACTCAACATCAGTCGGAGCTTTCAATCACTGAATCTCAGGTTAGTGATTTGCAGTCCTATCTCTTATCAGAGACGACTACGTCACTTGTGGCAAATACGGTTAGCCAAGAGTTGATCTTTACAGATGAAACCGGATCAGTCAATGCAGTCGACTTGAGTTGGACAGTCGACGATACCAACTTGGCAAGATTGGTAGGTGGTACGATAGACGCAAATACGGGTGTCGCAACTTTTGAAAGGGATGATGCTTCTACATTTACTGTAAACTTTAATCCATTATTTGATGATACAAATTTAACGCGAATTAATAGTGCTACTTTCGATACAGCAAATGGTGTGTTGACACTGGCAAGAACAGACGCCACGGAGGTCTCGGTAGATCTTGATGGTAGATTCTTGACCGAAGTATCAAATACAGCCGTGGTTGCACACCAATCTGACCTAACGATAACCGAGTCGCAGATTTCGGATCTTGGTTCTTATATCACAGATTACACGGTTACTGTTGGTGATGTTACTGCACACCAAGGAGCTCTACAGCTATTAGAGAGTCAGGTTATTGGCCTGGGTCCCTACGCTCCATTAACTGGTGGTGTCGTACCAGATGCCAATGTTTCAAATACATCAATTACTCAACATGAGTCTTTACTTTCAATCACCGAATCTCAGATTTCAGATCTTGGTACCTATCTCAGTGCTGAAACAAGTACACTGAATGATGTAATTGGTAGGGGTGCAACTACAACCACTACGGCTGTGATTCCATTCCTTTACGCTGATCAAACAGCATTCCCTAACGCATCTACATATCACGGTGCAATTGCTCACAGCCATTCCGATGGTGCAATGTATTTTGCTCATAGTGGCTCTTGGAATTTATTGGCGAATGATACATCCAATCGTAAGGTTGATATCGGTCGAGACAGAGACGATAGTTTTGCAAAATCGTTGAATGTAACCGGTCCTATTATATGGGGCGGAGATCTTGGTACCATGATTGGTCGTGGTGTTACTGGTGCGACTACCTACACATCCAGATTCTCAATTAAACATAGTATTGTCGGTGCAACTGATGATATCCAAATTGAACTCGTTCCCGGCAATGGTGCTGGTGGTAGAGGTAGTGTGGGTGTTATTGGTGGTTTGAAGGTCACAGACGAGATCGAAACTGCGTCAACCTTAAATCTAACTCCATTGTCTGCTGCACCTTCAAGTGCTGTGGCAGGAATGATTGCTTGTGCAGATTATACCAACTGGGATCCCGCCTCGTCGGCCGTGGCAAGACCATATCCGGTGTTTTATGATGGAGTCGCCTGGAACGCTCTGTATTAAGACCAGGCTAAAACCATAAATAGCTCAGGTACTTCTATGACTAAAGCTATATAAGAATAACAGGACATAAGGGATGAGCATCAAGGTAAAGGTTGGCGGATCTAAATCGATTCGATCTGTACCTAAACAAGATTCAACTCGAACGGTTGTTGCCGCCGGAGAGAAAAAGCCGGTAATCACCCCAGATTCTATAGCACTTGGTGTAGATACTGTAGGTTCTTTCATTGCCTCTATTCAGTCAGGGATTGGTCTTGATGTAACAGAAAATAATAGAGAGAACGCTGAGGTAACAATATCACACGAGATTACCACCTCAGAGGTAAGCTCAAACAATTCAATTCTTGCATTCACAAGAAATGTTGATATTGACCAATTTGGTCATATTACACAATTTTATAACTCTTCGCTTAATTCAGATAATTTTACTTCGGATGGTACGACCATCACAGCGAAGGATATTTTATTTGGTAACACAGCAGTAACGATTGGTGATTCGACCGACACGATAGATGGTCTTTCGTCTTTGGGTGTGGGTGATTTTACTCTCACCGCGAATACAATATCATCGCCCTCGACAATAAATTTTAGTTCTAATACTGGATTAATTTCTGCCGGTGGTGCTCGAATTACTGGTGTTGGTACTCCGACAGATTCCACTGATGCAGTCACAATCGGATATCTTGGTGATATCTTGGGTAATGTACCCGATCCAATAAATCCGACCGACGCTGCAAACAAACGATACATAGATCTTCAAAGAGATAATATACTCTCTCGCATGACTGCACTTGCAGCTACTACTGCGGATCTAGGCTCCAATTACTCATTTTCCGGTAATACTATTACACGGGTACCTGGGCCCAGTTTTCAAGTTGACGCTGTAACTGTTTGGAATCTAGGCGATGGTCTTCTAGTAAAAGATCAAACAGATTCTACTCAGAATGGTCATTATGAGATCACCCAAGTGGGTGATGCAACAACATCTTGGATTTTAGAAAGATCTGCTCTCACAAATGAGGCTGGTGAAGTTGCAGGAAATGCAGTCTTTGTCACTGATGGCTTCAATAACAAACATACTGGTTGGGTCTCTACCGTTGAGGACGATGAAAGATTTGTTCTAGGTACTGATGATATCACATATGTTCAGTTTCAAGGTGAAGGTCTTTACACGGGTGGTCGAGGCATCACTCTTGTTAACAACACTGAATTCGAAACAGATTATACCCAAACATTCTCAGCCATTAATGGTAAAGACGATAGTCTTATTATAACATCAACTCTGGTAGATGTCAATAGTAATGGCGGATTAATTTTACCGGTTGGTACTACTCTACAGAGACCAACAGCTCAACAGGGAATGATTCGGTATAATACATCGGACTCAAGATTCGAAGCGTATAATGGAGTCACTTGGGGTGGTCTTGGTGGGGTCGTTGATGCCGATCAGGATACATTCATACAGGCTGAAGCCTCGGCAGGTGCCGATGGTGATGACCTCGATTTCTTCACTGCTGGTACTCGACGATTAAGAATAGACCAAGATGGTGATATTCAATATGGTGTTGCCAGTAATCGTTTCACAATGGATTATGCCACTGGTGATGCGATATTTAAGGGTACTGTAGATTTTCAGGCTCGAACCGCAATTACAATACCTCGTGGTTTCACTATAGAAAGACCGGCAACACCTCTTGCTGGTATGATTCGTTTCAACGATACGACAGATTCATTCGAAGGTTATAATGGAAATAACTGGGGCACTCTAGGTGGTCTTGTAGATTCGGATCAGGATACCTTCATACAAGTAGAATCCTCACCCGGTGCTGATAACGATGATATCGTATTCTTTAGTCGAGGCGTCAACAGATTAAGAATTGACCAAGATGGTACAATCGGCTTTGGTCAAAGTAATAATAGAGTCACAATCGACTATGCCACCGGCGATACTGAATTCATCGGTGATGTAAACTTCAATTCTACTGGTGCCATCATCATTCCAGATGGTGCAACTGTTCAGAGACCTGCTACTCCTCAACGAGGCATGATTCGATTCAATTATACCGATGGTGTTTTTGAAGGTTACGATGGTACGAATTGGGCTGGTCTTGGCGGTGTCATTGACTTGGATAGAGATACAAAAATTCTATCTGAAACATCTGCTGGTGCAGATAATGATCGATTAGATTTCTATACTGCTGGTGTTGAAAGACTCAGAATTAACAGTCTTGGTAATTTTAGATTCGGTCAAAATTTTGATAAGTTTACGGTCGATTATGCTACAGGCCACGGTTCGTTTGGTGGAACACTTGATGTAGGTAATCAATTGACTGCTGCTAGTGCAGCTGTAGAAGACCTCACAATTGCTCGAGTAGTTCACGTTGGTAATAATGGTGAATTGGTCGACGACGATGGGTTCACATTCTTTAATGATTTACTGACAGTACCAGATCTTTACGCAACTGGTGATCTTACAGTAGATGGTGAAACATCATTTGGTGAATTATCAGTTGGTGATCTTACACCAAATAGAGTAGTGTTTGCTGGTCCTGATGGCCGATTGGTTACAGATACGACACTTAGATTCAGTACCACTGGCCCTCGTATGGTTGTCAAGGGCTTCCTTGATGTAGAAAAAGATCTGACCATCGGTGGTAATTTAATCATTGGTGATGCAGCCACTGACACGGTCACTGTTACTGCAGATTTCAACAGTAATTTGATTCCCGATGAGATTGGTAATTATACTTTAGGTACGATCGGTAAGAACTGGCATAGAGTCTTTACTCCCACAATTCTAAGTGATACTGAAATAATCACTATTGATGGTGCTGGTGCTCTTAAATTACCGGTGGGTACAAGAGCTGAAGGACCTGATGCTTCTACCCGTCAAGCGGGCATGATTCGATTTAACTCACAAGATAGTCGATTTGAAGGTTATGATGGTACTCGATGGTCTGGTCTGGCTGGATCTGTAGTTGATATTGACCAAGATACAAAAATACTTGCTGAATCTACCTCTGATGTGGATCGGTTGGAATTCTTCACACAAGGTGTTCGAAGATTCTTCATTGAGAACAATGGAAAGATTACCACAGATTCTGGTGTTGACCTAGTCTTTGATGTTGATGGTAACATTAATGTGAGTAATGGTATTATAACAGGTCTGGCCAAGCCTGTCAACCCCCAAGACGCAGTTAGTAAAGAATATTTGGAAGATGATTTTACGTCGACGATGACGTTTAATCAGGAGAATGGACCTCTCACCGGAATCACGCGAACAGTCGATGCAGTCGATGATCCAACCTTTAACATGGTCAATGGACTAGAGATTAAAGGTTTCAATACTGCTAATAATTCGATTGACCTCGGTCTCACATCGCCTATGGCAGGCAGTACCGGCATGTATGGTAATGATGGATTCACACCAAGAATTCGAATTACCGAAGATGGTCGAATTGACTTCGCCACCGAAATTGCTGTAGAACTCCAGGCCAACGCAATTCCAGATTTCACAGAAACTGCTCGTGATATCATTGCATTGATGCTTGAAGAAGGTACCCAAAGAGGTATCGCTGTAATTAATGATGACGCCAACGATACGATGGACTTCATTGTCGATGATTTCGATATCACACTGACCGGAGATGTTACCGGTACTGGTCGAGTCACATCGGCATCGAACACTACAATTACTACCAGTTTTGATACCACTGTTCTTGACGACCGATATCTCAATACAACTGGAGATACTGCAACCGGAGATCTTGCAGCTCCAAAATTTGCAGACTCTGCAAACACAGATTTTTATGTACAGCCATCATCTACCTCTTATATTAGAAATCTACATGTCGGCTATCTTGCCGGATCTAGTAGAATCGATTTTTCTGACGGTATAGGCTCTATTGCAACACTCTTTGCTCTGAATGGCAAAATTGGTTTCTTAAATAGTACTGGTAACTGGGCTTTAAATGTAGATAAGAATACATCAGATCTCAGAGTATTTGGTGATGCAAGAGCCGAAGAGATGTTGGCCACCAAATTCATCGATTCAGATGCTCAGACATATTTTGTGCATCCGGGTGGTACCGATTCTTTATTAAAGCAACTTGCATTAGATAACTCGCTTACAATCGGCTCTAACTTAGTTATTGACACGAATGAGTTATCTACCGTTGCTGGTGACATGATATTCAATCCTGCAAGTGGTGTGGTAGATGCAAATACATCTATCATTTCAAATGTCAGTGATCCAATTGATGAACAAGATGCAGTAAACAAAAGATTTTTATCAACAGAATTAGGTACACTCACCGCGCAAGGTATTACGATTGGAGCTGAGACTGGGACTACAGATGTAGTCGCACTTGGTGAACTTCTCACCTTTGCTGCTGGTGCTGGTATAGATACACAGGTAAGTAATAATCAAATATTGATTGTTGGTGAATTGGCGAATACCACAAATGTAGGTGTCGCATCATTCGCTGCTGCTAACTTTAACGTAACTTCAGGAGAGGTTACCGTCGCCGAACTAGACGGTGGTACTTTTTAAAAAAACATTAGATCTTTATAGATCGTAGAATGGAAAGGGCATTTATATGTCGACATTAATTAGGCTTCGCCGAAGCGCTGTACCTGGTCGAGCACCATCTACGGCACAGCTCGAATTGGGTGAAATTGCACTCAACACAGCCGATGGCAAGATTTATATTAAACAGTATGATTCTGTCGCCAACACAGAAAGCATTGTGGAATTCAGTGCAGACCCAAATGATCTTTTAGCCTTAATTAAGACAGTCGATGGTGCCAATTCTGGTCTCGATGCAGATCTTTTCGATGGTTTAGACTCAACACAATTTCTAAGATCTGACCAAGACGATACCATGGATGGAAGTCTGGTGGTTACTGGTGATCTTACTGTATCAGGAAACACAACATATGTCAATACAGAGACTATTAATCTTTCTGATAACATTATCACTCTTAATGCTAATCACACAGGCAGTCCGACTCAAAACGCTGGTATCGAAGTTGAAAGAGGAACATCAAATACAGTAACACTCCAGTGGAATGAAGCTGGTGATTATTGGGAAATTGCTTCTGGTGGTGTCACCGGCAGAATTCTAACCACGGGTGATGAAGGTGCTGGCAACGGCATTGATTCAGACACACTCGATGGCCAAGAGGGTACATATTACCTCGACTATAATAACTTTACTAACGTACCTCCTGCCACGCTTGATCTAACTCTGGCCGGAAAGGTAACAGGTAATGCCTTCTCCAACACTGGTGTAATGACGCTCACTACAGAGTTGGCCAACACTGGAGTAATACCAGGCACATACGGAACACCTTCCCAGATTCCAGTTATCACGATAGACGAAGATGGTCGAATCACAGTGGCTGGCAATACTGCAGTGGCTGGTGTTGATGATACTGCATGGTACCAAGCAAATAATACCTATCAGATTGTAACTGGAGATGGTTCATTCTTCAATACTGCAATTTCCAATTTTGATTTGAATGTAGATTTTGGTGCAGGTATTGATGTCACTGGTGATATTACAGTAACAGGTAATGTTGATGGCAGAGACGTTTCAGTCGATGGTGATAAACTCGATCTAATCGAAGATGGTGCAACAGCTGATCAAACAGCAGCAGAAATTTTAACTGAAATTAAAACAGTTGATGGTGCTAATTCTGGCCTCGATGCCGATCTTTTAGATGGTCAGGAAGGTACGTACTATCTTGACTTTACCAACTCAACAAATAAGCCAGACCCAACATTATCTTTGGCTGGTGATGTTACTGGTTCTGCTACATTTACAGATTTAGGCAATGCTACACTTACTGCTGATATAGCCAATACAGGTGTAGTACCCGGCTCATACGGTACCGCATCTCAGATACCAATCGTTACAGTGGGTCTTGATGGTAGAATTACATCAATGTCTAATACTGCTGTCGCGGGAGTTGACGATGTTACATGGTATAGTGCCAACAGTACATTATCAATTCAGACTGGTGATGGATCAGTCTTTAAAAACGCAATAGATGAATTCGACGAGATTACAGTCAATGGTGATGTTATCGTTACCGGTCTTGTTGATGGTCGAGATATTGCACTCGATGGTGCAAAACTTGATACGTTAGAAGATGGGCTTGATCTCACACTCACGGGCAAAGTAACTGGTACTGCAACCTCTAATACTGGTGTAATGACCATTGCAACTGAACTTGCAAATACCGGTGTTACGGCAGGTGTGTATGGTACTGCGATAAGGGTACCAATTCTTACGGTTGACGAAGATGGACGAATCACAGCAGCGACCGATGTGCCATCACCTTCAGGTACTACTGTATCTGATGTAGATTGGGTGGTAGCAAATAATACGCTTCAAATTGCACTTACATCTGGTGTATTGTATAATACACTTATTGAAGATTTCACCGCACTTGATGCGGATACTCTTGATGGGTTGCATGCTGCTGATATTACAGCTATCGCTGCAAACAATGTTGGTAATGGGACAATCTCAATAGAGGCTAACACCGGTCTGACTGGAAGTGGTACATTTACACTCAACCAATATACCGACCTCTCAATTGACATCGAACACGCTGATACCTCTTCGGTAGCCGACACTTCTAATGCCGATGGTAATGTTCTCAGTAATATTACATTCGATACGTTTGGACACGTACAGACAATTAGCTCGTTAGATCTCGACACCAGATTCTATACGGAAAATGAGTTAGATAATGGTCAGTTAGACGACAGATATTATACCGAGACAGAATTAAATTCCGGCACATTGGATTTCAGATATTATACCGAAGTCGAATTGAATGCTGGTGCTCTTGATAGTAGATATTACACAGAATCAGAATTAAATCTCGGCCAATTAGACAATAGATATTACACTGAAACCGAATTAAATAATGGTGCGCTTGACGGTCGGTATTATACTGAAACCGAGTCGGGAGCCTTATTCGTAAATGTTTCCGGTGACACAATGACCGGAGATTTAACGGTCAGTGCAAACGTTGATATTACCGGAACTCTTACGGCTGGTGTAATCGATAGAGATCCTAATATCACAGTTGTATTGAGTGGTGATATTGCCGGCAGTGGAAATACCACACTCACAAATCTCGGGAATGGAACACTTAATATTGCAACAGCTGTTCAACCAGACTCTGTAGAATTAGGTACCGATACCACAGGTGCTTATGTAGAATCTGTTGCCAATACTGTTGGTATTGTCATCACTGGCACTACTGGAGAGGCGGGTGTACCAATTATCGGTCACGCAGATACGTCCAGTGTTATTGATGTGTCGACATCTGGCAAGGATGTTATTTCAAGCATTGAATTCGATACATTTGGCCATGTTACTGCACATTCGACCAGAACACTTGATTATATCACCGAGGCAGAAGCCGATATAAGGTATGTCAATGTCACTGGTGATACAATGACCGGTGATTTGGTTGTAAATGCAAACATTGATCAGTCTCATGCAAGACACGCAACCGCATCATATACGTCAATCAGTACAAGTACTGTAGGCATTCTTACATTTAATGCCTCAGATTACAACAGTGCTGAGGTAGTAATCACTGCCACGCAGGGGATAAATAGACATATTACCAAGTTATTAGTTGTTCATAATGGTACCACTGCATCGGCCACAGAATTCGGTTCGATTGCTACTGGATTTGACCTAGCATTATATGACGTGACAATGGGTAGTGGAAATCTTACAATACAAGCAACACCCGCTAGTGCTTCATCAACTACATTTAAAATAGTGGCTACGCTGATAGAAGATTAAAATAAATAAATTAAGAAAATTTAAAGGCCGATCTGGGGAGAGTGAACCGAATGGCAAATGATAAGAAGTTTATAGCCAAAAATGGCCTATTGACTCCACAAAAAGCGATCATTGGATCGACTACCGATAATAATACGGATACGTTGCAGGTAACAGGATCAAGTGATCTTTCTGGTACTCTTAATGTAGAGCAAGGCACACCCGGAACCCCCACAATAAATGTTATTAATAATGGTGTAGGTGGTTTAATACCGGCTGCCATTATCGCACAATTTGTTGGTGATTCAGATTCACTTCAGGTTACCAATAACTCAGGTGGTGGGTATAAATTAAGTAACTCCGGCAATAATAACAATATTATTTTTTATAATAATACTTCCGGTATTGCCGTCCAATATGCCGGTGCTGATCGACTTGTAATTAGCTCAACCGGAAACGATCTTAAAGGTCTCTCCACATCCACCATTGATGGCAATCGAATCATTACGGTTCTTGACCAGGCAAGTCAGGGTGGATCGTTCGACGCTGCAACACTCGATGGAATCGACTCTGTTCAATTTGTACGGTCAGATGAATCGGATACAATGGATGGTAGCTATATCATCACCGGTGACTTGACCGTTAGTGGTAATACTACATTTATTAATACAGAACAATTACTTGTTGCTGATAATATATTCACTCTTAATTCAGATTTTACCACAGGTTCACCGACAGAAAATGCTGGAATGGAAATTCGCAGGGGCGATTCTGCAAATTCAGCCTTCATATGGGACGAATCGAACGATTGGTTTAAATTGGTCTCCGCCGGAACTGATCTTGGTCGAGTTATTACCACAGCCGATGAAGGTCCCGGTAATGGGTTTGATGCAGATACTGTTGATGGATTACATGGTTGGCAGTTTTTAAGGTCAGATGTAGACGATACAGCAAATGGTAATATCACCATTGAAGGCACATTAATTGTCGGTGATGATAATGGTCCTGCATTTATTATAATGAATGGCAGTGGTCAAGATAGAATATTATACCATAACAATAACGAGATTGGTTTCTTAAATGATACCAGTGGCTGGGCTCTTAAATCGACTGCTGATGGCGATCTTGAAATCGAAAGAGATGTAAAGGCTAGCCGAGATTTAATCGCGGAAGATGATATCACTGCTACTACAGGAGATATTACGGCAACCGCAGGTGATATTATTGCCACCGCCGGAGCTGTCTCTGCTAACACTACGGTCACCGCTGGTACTGATGTCATTGGTCAAAGATTCGTAGACGCAGACGATCAAACTTTCTTAATTAATCCTGCCGATACTTCTCGTATTAAAACTGTTGATCTTACTGATAAAATTCGGCACGATGGAGATACTAATACATATCTTGAGTTTCCTGCTGCCGATACATTTAGAATTTTTACAGGTGGAACTCAGCGTGTAAACATTGACAATGATAGTGCAGATTTTGCTCAAGATGTTTATGCCCCCAATCTTTTCGTTAACGATGCAATTATTCATAATGGTGATGTTGATACTAAGATTTTATTTGCTACTGATGATATTAGTTTGCAAACCGGTGGTGCTGAAAGGTTAGGTATTGATAATGCTGGTGTTGATGTCACTGGTGATATTGATGTCACTGGTACGGCAACTGCAAATATTGTATACGCCTCGACGGAGATGCGCTCTCCGATTTATTACGATTTAAGTAACGATTCATATTTCGGTGACTTTGCTTCAACATCTGAAATGAATAGTATCAACATCGATGATTATATTCGTCATCGTGGTGATACCAATACCTACATGGGATTCCCCGGCGCTGATCAAATTACATTTGTTACCGGTGGTACACAAAGACTTTATGTAACAGATAGTCAGGTTGAAGCTTCGGTCGACATCTATGCTCCAAGATTTGTTGACTTGGGTGACCCAACATACTATGCTGATCCCAATAATACCTCTATCATGTCAACGATTAACATCAATGACTGGTTACAACATATTGGTAACGAAGATACACGCATAGGATTCCCTGACTCTGATACGGTTAATATTCAGACTGATGGCTTTACAAGATTCATTGCGAATAATTCTCAGGTAACTATCACTACCGATCTCAAGGTTGATGGTGATATTATTGGTGGTGGCGATGGTAACTTTGCTGGAGACGTATACGCATCTCAATTCATAGATTCAGACGATAATACCTATTACGCAGATCCCAATGACACTTCTGTAATGAAGACAATTGGTATTGATGATTATATCGTCCATAATGGTGACCCAGATACAAAGATAGGTTTCTTGCAACCTGATACCTTGCAAATGGATGCGGGTGGTACCACAGTCTTTCTTGCTCAATCTACAGCAGCAGAATTTTATGTAGATGTCTATGGTGAAGATGCATATTTCAGAACATTCTACGATAACGATGATTCCACATATTATCTAAACCCTGCTGATACGACACTTGCATTAAATGTCGCCGGCCGAGCTCGTGTGGCAAATGGGGCTCTAGCTACTCCAGCGTTCTCATTTATTAATGATACGGACACGGGCATGTATCGCTCTGCCGCAGATCAATTAAGTTTCTCTGCCGGAGGCAATCAAGAATTAATTGTTCGCACTACGTACGTCGAAGCACCTGGCTCAATGCGATCGCCTATTTTCTATGATATACCTAATACAGCATATTACGGTGACTTTGCTTCAACATCTCAAATGAATCGTATCGACATCGATGATTATATTCGTCACCGTGGTGATACAAATACCTACATGGGCTTTGATGGCAATGATTCTTGGGGTGTGTGGACTAATGGTGTTCGAAGACTCACGTCGAACGCAACCGCATTTACATCTGGTCTCGAAGTTCGAGCTCCAAAATTTGTTGATTCGGATAATAATGCTTATTATGTAGATCCTTTCAATACAACCACGTCTGCTACATTCAACGGCAAAGTCTTAATCGGTAATATAACTGATCCAGCAAGATGGGATGATAATTCAGGCAACGGTGGCATATCGTTAATGAACCACGGTTCATATGCCTCAGGACAAAGTACCAGTATAGGACTCAGTGGTAATTACGCTGGTGGTTATTCGTTGATGTATCTCAATAGGATTGATCCTAACGCGAATCCATTTAATAGCGGTAACAGATATATTCATTTTTATGCTGATGGAAGCCAAGGTACAAATCTAAGTGGTGACAGCTCTGGTAATCTGTATTGGTTAATGCTAGCCAACACATCTCAATCATACTGGACACAAGCTGGTGGTGTAATCTTTACAGTTAATGATAGCGGTGACGTTGTTGTTGGTGGTTCTTCGGCTGTGTATTCAGATGGTGGTGATAATACAGCACTAACCGCAACACCAAGTAATCCTAAACTTCATGTCAACGGATCAATTTACCTCAATGGTGCCAACGATGGTATCATCTTCAGTAGAGGTACGGCATCGTTCCTTAAAGATGAAGAACTTGCCTTTGGTTGGGGATCTGGTTGGTACATGCAAGATGCATCATATCTGCGTGTACGAAATAACACAGATGTTTATTCTAGTGGAAATTCATATTTCGCCCGATATTATGATACCAACTCACCAACTAATTGGATCGAGCCAGGTGGCGGTGGTCGACTACTCGGCAACTTTGAATTTGCTGCAATTTCTACAGGTACAAGTTATTCAACTGCATCAATCGAATTAAGAGAAAGTAATTATACAGGAAATGGTACAGCAACTCCTCCGCAAATTGGGTTTCATTGGGGTGGTATTGTTGCATCGAATATCGCCATTGAATCATCTGGCCGGATTGTAGTTCGAAATAATCCTGGCAATAACTATGAAAAATTTGGTGCATCAGAAATTCATGGTCGCAAATTCTTTGACATAGACAATAATAACTACTCTTTTGAACCAGCGATCAGTGCTGCATGGAGATTACAAACTCCAACCGGCCGGCTAGATATCGGTTCAATGAACGCCAGTTATACTCATTTTCAGACAGATAGGCCGCGATATTACTTTGATAAACCGATAAGCTTTGATGGCAATATTTCTGGTTATAATGGTAATGAGACTGCATCATTCGCTCGATACTATGATAGCAATGATCCTACTTTCTGGGCTGACCCACACGCTGAATCAATATTCAACACATTAAAGCTCTATAATAAAGCAGCTCCGATAAATGATTTTGTTGCATTAACCATCGACAATGGTGACGGTACTGGCGATATTGATCAACCAGAATCTTGGATTCAATTCAGCTTTAGAGATAGTAATGCTAACTTTACACCACAGGTTCGTATTGGTGGTAGAGCAGGATACAATACTGGCAGCGCAAACGACTTAGATAAGGAAGGCTCTGGTAACTTCATTGTTCAAACATCACAAGGAACAGGTGCTGCTGGTGCTGGTTCAATACGAGATACATTCTCGGTAGATTACTTAGGTAATTCTACCTCTCTAACCTCGTCTCGTGCTCCAATTTTCTATGATTGGACCAATACAAACTGGTATGTAAACCCAGACGGCGACTCGAGAATGAACACTATTACCCTTGACGGTAACGCTGTTCAACTGAGAGAGCCTACCGGTAATTATGGTTCATTCAAGATTGATGGTGGTGCCCGAGGAGGATATGAAGGATTCTCTATCGGTGACCGGGTTGTGTTCATGCACAACAATGGCTCGGTTGCTGGCATGTACAACGACGTTAACAACGAATGGCTGATGCGATTCGATCTTAACGGATCCAATATTCTTTATTTCAATGGAACCAGTCAGGCCTCAACTCAAGATGGTTATTTCCTTGCTGAAAACGAAATACGGGCACCAATCTTTAGAGATACATCATCACCTACCACTTGGTTCGTTGATCCGGCAGGTACTTCTCGTGTTAATACGCTGAGAACAAATAGAATTTATCCTTGTTATGATAATAACACAGGCATTTATATTGATTACCCAGGTGGTAACTATGGTTCTATTGCTGTTCACGGAAGTGGTAAAGGCGGATGGGAAGGTTATTCCATTGCTGACAGATATGTATTCATGTCAGCCGACGCTAATCAGGCCGGCATCTTTAATGACATCGACAACGAATGGATGACACTCTGGTATCGAGGTGGTTCTACTGAGCTTTATTACAACGGCGGAAAGCAGGCTGAAACAGAAAATGGTTACTTCCTTGCGAATAACCAAATGCGTGCTCCAGTTTATTATCCACCCGGCACCACAACTTGGTTCTTAGATCTCGATGCTGGTAATACAAGCAATGGCTTGAGAATACCGAACAGAATTCGTCGTGATAATTTCCAAACCTCAGGTGATGGTAATAATAACGTATTACTCGACACGCAAGATTATACTCATTGGATTTGGAGAACGGCCAGTAACTGGGGTATCATGTGGGCTGGTAATACTAATCCATATCGCTCTTACTTCAGTACATCGAATCCAAATGAACTTGTATTCATAGGTAGTGGAAATCTAAGGGCTTCTATTGACCTTGATGATGGTAGGGCACACTTTACTGGTAGACTTACTGCTCCAGATATTGCGATTGCTAACAGTACAGCTGGATCAATTTCACTCAACCCTGCATATGGTTCTGGTGGTGCAGATCTTGTTCTGTTCGACTTTACACAATATTCATTAGCAGAGATTACTGTACCACTTAAAGGAAATGAAGCTAATAACATTCAAGCTGCAGAATATGTCGAAGTTTCAAATGCACCATTTGCTGGTAAGGCAATTCGAACCTCTGGGTACAGAGTATTCTATTCAGATTATATTCCTGTTGTGCCAGGTGAAGATGTTTACGGTGAAATTTCACACAGAAGAATTTCGGGTTCGGGTGGTAGACTATACTACGGTATTGAAAGATTCGATAAAGATAAGAGACCAATTGCTGGTAACACAGGTACAACATATTTCGTTGTAGGCGGTAATATCTTTACCAACACCGGTTGGCAGACACAAAGATCTCACACAACCATTCCAACTAGTCATACACCTTATAGCGGTTCAGACGGTGGTGGTGTTTATTATGTAAGAATCCGCATCTTAATGAACTATTCCAGTGGTGGAGCATTAAGAGAATTCGGTGGCATCATGCTCAAGAGGCGTAATGTTGAATCGAATTTACTTGTCGATAATGTTGTTGCTAATGATATCCTTGCAGATGATATTGTTGCCGATCAAATTGATGCATATCGATTCAGAGATCGTGATTCTACTGGTTACTACATAGAACCAGCCAATACATCGGAATCAATAAGAACGAGGGCGAGACATCTTAATGGACCAAACCTTACTTGGGGCTCTTATCTTCAGGTTGGTGGTAATGGTAGAGAATATACTAATAATGGCAACGTCGCTTCTGTAGTCACCACAAATGGTAATCTACACTTGGATGGGGCTTCCGGCAAGGAGATGTATCTTAATTATTATGATGGTTCTAATATCTACTTTGGTACTGGTGGAAACGCAGTCCATTCTCGTTGGCAAAATAATGGTGACCTTTATATTGGTGGCTCTGGTGCAGCCGCGCAAAGCGGATTTAAGCTTGATGTAAATGGAAGTATCCAGGCACGGGGTGATCTTTACGCCAATATCTTCCGTGATAGAGCTAACCCAACCGGTCGCTACGTCGATCCGGCAAGTACCTCTCAAATTGAATACCTTAATGTTAATCTTATTAAGTCTTTCCCAAGCCCAGATTATGGCCAACTTTACTTTCAGAATGGTGGTCAGACATACCCATCCGGAAGAAGTCAGGTCGTATCTTTGGGTCTTGGTATTTACTCTGGCTATAGTACTGGTGGAGGCAGACCATTCACTTATGATGTCACGGCCTCATTCAACGCAGGTGGCAAAGGCTTTGAAATTGCTGCTGATTGGATTAATACAAACAGAACACCTTTACTCGTAAGATCGTTAAGAGATTGCTGTCAGAACTGGACACCTTGGACACAAATCGCTACATCAGGCGTGCAATTTAATACCAGCGCTGGCATCGTGGCACCATGGTTCGCAGATAATGCTAGCGATTTCTATAGAGTGGATCCAGCATCGACCTCGCAAATTGTTAACATGAATATGCGTGGCACATTGAACATGGAATTCGGTGCTCAGATTAATCTGCGTGCTCCAGGCACAAATACTCTTCGTGGATATATTCAGGTACGAGACACGAACGACGGTCATTTGAGAATTGCGACATCGGGTGGAGAAGATATTCGCTTCATGGATGGTGGCCTCGATGGTGATTGGAACATGATCGTCCGAGGTAATGGTGATACTCTGATCCGTGAGGATATAGAAGCTCGAATATTTAAAGATCGGGATGATCCCGGTAACTACTTCGGTAATTTTGCCTCGACTTCAGCGATGAATACGGTTGATGTTAATCGATTAAGAACGCGAGGTTCAACCGGTTACTTCTGGGATGGTAATGCCGACCTCGCCATGCTTGTTTATGGTGAGATTTCCAACTCTAATTATGCGGCCGGAAATCTGCAGCCAGGTACACTGAATATTGGTCGTACTGATCGCAACTATAACTGGGATGGATCATCTTGGGCTGGTTCAATTAACGCCGGTATGATCGCTCACACTGTGGATGACTGGGAATGGGTACTACACGATTCGGGTAGATCTGTTGAATCCGTGATTCAATATACACATACCCATGGATACAAAATGGGTCGGAGCATTGGTTGGGGTACAACGAGGGTTGTACACGAGGGTGGTACTGCATCCACGATTTATACGGATTGGACTAATACAGGTTACTTCTTAAATCCAGCAGAAAATCAAAATTCAAATATTAATGGTGTAAACGCCAGAACAATGGCCATGTTAAGTATGCCTGGTCATACAAGAGACAGTGGCGAATACTATAGAGCAAGACCTCGTATTACTGGTGATACCAACTATTGGACTGGTTCAATGGGTTGGGGTCGTCAAGATATGACCAACACCGTAGCCGATTGGGGTTCAGGCTTTATTGATTCTTGGAGTAATCCAGCCAACCAACCTTCAGGTACATCACACTGGGTTGGAATGCAGGCATATCACTACTCAAACGGCTCATCAAGATACGGTTGGCAGATGGTTGGTGGTCCGATTACGGGATTGAGATTCCGTTCAACTTGGGGTAGCTTCAGAGCTTGGAGACACATGACCATCTACGGCGTAAATGATGCGCCTACTGGTAGTTCTGGTTATCTCTATGGTCGAAGATTTGTAGATTCTGATAGTGATGGTTATTACGGTGATTTTGCTTCTACATCGAGATTCAATTCATTTGACACCAACGAGGCTTATAACCGCGGTTGGTATAGAAACACAACCAATGCCCGTGGCTTATATAGTCAGGCTAATGCCCGTCACTTCTATAGCCCGGGTAGTGCCTACTGGCACTTGGATTCAAGTAATGGTCTTATTTTGTATGATCGTTATAATAGCTCACAAGGTTCTAGCACGGGTCGCAAAGGATATCTTTATTTTGATAGTTCTGGTTTCGGTCTTTTACACAGTGGTGGTGGTTGGGCAGTCCGTGCTGTTAATGGTACCACAGAACTTTATGGTAATGCCTATGCTGGAACATTCCGTGCAAATATCATCTACGACCGCAATAATGGTGATGGCTGGTACTGGAATGGTGGCGGTACCTCTAGGTCTAATGTAACAATTACCAATACGAGCTATTTTAGTTCAAATACGAGTAGGGGGTATGCGGAAGGTTACAGTAGCAGAGGTTCCGCACTGCGCAGAATATCATTTATTACGATGACCAATGGAAGCAGTAATTGGAATAGCTATAACTATCATGGTATTGCATCTACTAACACATCTAATAACTTTTCTGATAGTATATCGATTAACTCTTACAATGATATCACAATGCGGATTGATTCGAATAGCAATAATACAAACAGCTATTTTAGAATCATGGATAATACTCCCGGCAGTGCTACCAACGTATGCTACATTGGTAGAGAAAATGGTAATGCAATTGCATACTTCTATAACAGAGTATATGGCCAAATTTTCTATGATATTAGTACCTCGACTTATAGAGGTGACTTTGGAGGCACTTCTAGGCTTAATCAGTTAACTGTTAACAGAATTAACTCACCATACGCTGGTAGTAACTCTGGTCTTACAAGGGCATCCTTACCATATTCATACGGCTTCCAAGAATCTGGTAATTGGAGTTTTCCTTACCCAGATATGGTATTCCAGTATCATACTGGTGTGTCATTTGCAGCCAACCCATCATACGGTGGTATGCGATTCTTTAATGACTACAATAGTAATACTGTAAGATTCCAAATTAATGGGGGTTCGGGATCAACCTTAAGTCATAATTTCTCAAATACATGGTTCCACGTTGCTGGTGCCGGTGTTGGTATCCGTAGCTCCTATAACACAGCCACCTTCGTTCCAAATAACGCGTCGAGCTATGGTTCTTGGAATATCACTGGATCTAGAAGTGGTTGGAGAGGCCTTGCATTCACTGCTTCGACATATAGACCTCACTTAATGTTTGATGGTAGCTCGAGTGGTGGTTATTATATTCAGGATCTAGGAAGATGGGTATACTACCATAACCGTAGTAATAACTGTACTGGTTTTGCATCATCTTCAACACTTTCTGGATATCGTGTAAGAATTAACGGTTCGCTCTATTGTAACGGTAACGTTGTCGCCTACTCTGATAGACGCAAGAAGAAAAATATCGTCACGATTGATAATGCGTTAGATAAAGTATTGCAATTGCGTGGTGTTTATTATGAAAGAAAAGAGGATTTAATTGACGACCGGGATGACCTATTCAAAGGACGTCAGCTTGGTATGATCGCTCAAGAAGTTCTTGAGGTCGTACCTGAAGTTGTCTCTTATGCAGAGGAAGCCGATGAGTATGGACTTGACTATCCGAAGATGATAGGTCTACTTGTTGAGGCTCACAAAGATCAACAAGAGATTATAAATAAGCAACAAGAAAAGGTTGACAAACTTGAAGAGTTGGTATATAATCTGATGAATAAAATGGAGAACCAGTAATGGCACTAATACAATCATATGAGATTCCCGGTACGGGATTATCTGCACCGAACGCCTATTTTGTAGTTACAGATGTAAAGCTGCATAAAAGAATGCACGATTTTAAAACACCCGTAGATAATTCCGATCCCACTGGTTATACGAACGGTGGAGTCTGGGACGAAGGATCCGAGGTTCACTGGAAAAAAGGGTACATTGGTGAAATTTTCATGACTATATGGGCGAATAAAGAAGCTCGAGAAAATGACCAAAAACCTATTGGTATGGCTGGTATAGATGCAGGTGAAGTAGAGGCCGAAGTACATATTGGTACTGAGGGGCTTGACCATCGCTGTGTAATGTTTATTGATGTTGATTCACCAGACAGTTATGTTACTCAAGCATACTCATATTTAAAGACGCTCGACTATTTTGACGGCGCAACCGAAGATTAATAAATAGATTCATAAATTAAATTTTAGGAGAACAAAATAATGGCATTAACATACACTTATTCCGTGACCGGTCTTAAGACTCGCGACCAAGTCAATAGTGATGGTATGACTCTGGCAGATGCGGTTGTCCAGACATATTGGAAAATGGAAGGAACCGATGAAAACGGCGAGACTGGAATTCATCAAGGTGCAACTCCCTTTACTGCTGAGAATGTAGTCGTTGGATCTTTTGTAGGCTTTAGTGAATTATCAGAAGAAACTGTAATTCAATGGATTAAAGATTACATTGCCAGTGAACCAACATATGCCCAGCACATCGAAGAGCAGATTCGCAAGGAAATTGATCAACGATTAATTAAAGATCAGCCTAGCTTGCCATGGGCCCCAGCAGAAGAAGTAACACCCAACCCTGGTGTTGAGGCAGATCCGATAGAAGATGACACCCCTTCAGAGCCTGGCCCTGAGTAAATTGGAGTAAAATCATGACATATTCATGGGAAATACTCGACCTATTTACTAGGGATGTGACTAATTCTGATGGTATTGTATTGACTGATGCCGTCTGTCAGGTTGTTTGGAGAAAAGTCCTAACAGCCGAAGACGGCATAAACAAGTCATTTTATTTAAGTGCGACTACTGTAAACGCAGTCGAAACTAGTGAATCGGATTTTGTGTCATATGGTTCACTTTCACCGGATATTGTGGTTGACTGGATTGAATCAAGTCTTACAGATGCTGATACAGCCATGATAAATAAGATATTAGAAAAGAATCACGCGACCAAACCTGAGCAAAAATCTTTGCCTTGGTTGTAGAAAAAGATTGACATCTGCTTCTAGCAGTGTTATAATACAATATGTTTTTATTATGGAGTTATCATGCATGACTTGCGAAAGCATGGATTAGTCTATTACGCCCTGCAAAGAGGCGGTTCGATCCATCCTATTACCCTTCCCAAGGAATTGACAGACGAAACAGGAATTATGAATCCGTCTATTTTTAATAGAAACGGAAAGCTCTTAATGAACATTCGTCATGTCAACTACACACTCCACCACAGTGAGGGTCACAAATACCCTCATGTCTGGGGTCCTCTGCAATACATTCATCCCGAAAATGATGTGAGTCTCGGCACTAATAACATCATGTGTGAGCTAGATGAAGACCTAAATCTAATTGAAGTCTGCAAAGTAAAAATGAATTTTGACACCAAACCAACTTGGAACTTTATCGGGTTGGAGGATGCACGACTTTTCGAGTGGGAAGACCGACTCTTCTTATGTGGAGTTCGACGTGACTGTTATGATGATAAAGGTACCGGTCGGATGGAGTTGTGTGAAATCGACTTTATTGATGGTATCTGGCAAGAAAAGGGTCGCTACCCAATTCCAGCACCACCACCCAATCTTTCATTCTGCGAAAAGAACTGGATGCCAGTCTTAGATAAACCATTTCATTTTGTCAAATGGACAAACCCGACCGAAGTCGTTACCTTTGATATCAATACGGGTGAGACTAAACAAATCGTGCACGACAAAAATAGAAAATATAAATCTTTATGGCGTGATGTGCGAGGTGGAACACAGGTAGTTCAAATTGCACCAGATAGAAGAATGGCAATTACCCACGAAGTTGATTTGATGCGAGATGCCCATGACAGAAAAGATGGTCATTATATGCATCGATGCGTTGTGTGGGATGATAACTGGAATATTATACACCACACGGATTCCTTTACATTCCACGGTACTCAGGGTGATTTTTCGAAGGGTAAGGAATACTGCATTGAATTTTGCACGGGTCTGTGTTTCCACGGTGAATATGCTCTTATCTCTTATGGCTTTCAAGACAATGGAGTTTATATTCTAAAAATGCATGTGCAAGATTTCTTTGATTTCTTGGCTAAGGGGTGATAATATGCTACAAGAACTAGTTACAATTTTGGCCCACGATCCAAAGAATACAAGAAAGATGTATGATCTGGCAAGAGAATATGATAGGCTTGAGCAAGGAGCCGTGGCAATCTCTCACTATCTGAAGGCAGCAGATCTTGAAAATGATGATATTGATTTGCAATATCGTTGTCTAATCTATATGTCCGAATGTTATCGCAGACAAAGAGATCGAAAAAATAGTGTATTAATGTCATGCCAACATGCAGTGACACTTGACCCGACCAGACCTGAGGCATATTTCTTATTATGTAAAGTCTTTCACGAATGGGGTGACTGGAGAAATATGGGAATCTATGCTGAGATCGGTCTTGTAATGACCGAAAAATCTTCCGACCATATTACAGATGTAGGCTACCCTGATAAATGGGTTTTCTATTTCTACAAGGCTCTTGCAAATTGGAAATGGAAAGGTGTTCAGGTCGGCAAAGAATTACTTTTTAATTTCAGATATAGAATTAAAAAGGGTCCTCATTATGCACAAATGGCATTTAATCTACAGTGGGACGAGGTTGGTCTTCCCGAACATATTCAATACACTAATGCAGATTACAAAAGATGCAAATTTACGTTCCCTGGCTTAGAGGATATTGAGAATAACTATTCTGCGCACTTACAAGATCTTTTTGTATTAACAGTTTTACAAGGTAAGCGTAATGGGACATATGTTGAATTGGGTAGTGGTGATCCCTATCTAGGCAACAATACCGTTCTACTAGAAGAACAGTTTGGTTGGCGAGGAGTCTCTGTTGATAACGACAAGATGTTTGCCAGAGATTTTTCTGATGCTCGACGAAATACTGTTTTATGTGCAGACAGCACAAAGCTAGATTATTCTGAGCTTTTCAAGCAACATTGTCTTGATGAATATATTGATTATCTTCAAATTGATGTTGATCAGGCAACACACGATACGCTTTTTAAAATACCATTTGACGAATATTCTTTTGGCGTTATCACCATAGAACATGATCACTATAGGTATCTTCAAAAGAATCCTACAGAAAGAGCAAAAATGCCTGACATGAGACAAATAAGTCGGGAATTATTAACCGAAAAGGGTTATGTTTTACTTCTACCAGATGCTGCCTTGGGTCCTAGAAGTCCCTATGAAGATTGGTGGGTACATCCTGACCTAGCAGCCTCATGTGAATATATGAAGCCAGAAGACCCCAGCGCGCAGGTTAATTTCGTTTGGGAATATTTTATGAATAAAGATAACGAAGTGCTCGATGATGTTGAGGAGTTTATTTAATTGAAAAAATCTCAAAAGGTTGTTATTGCTACTGGTGGTTTTGATCCGGTTCATAGTGGACACATACGATATTTAAATAACGCAAAACTTTTGGGCGATATATTGGTGGTAGGTTTGAATTCAGATTCTTGGTTGCAAAGAAAGAAAGGCAAAGAATTCATGCCAATTGAAGAAAGATCGGCAATCATCAGCAACCTAAAATGTGTAGATGATGTGATTACATTTGACGATTCTGATAATAGTGCAAAAGATGCGATTATGCAGGTGAGAAATAGATATCCAGCTGCGCACTTAATCTTTGCAAATGGTGGTGACCGAACCTCAAGCAACATACCAGAGAAATCATTAAAAATTTCTGGGTCGATAGAATGGTACTTTGGTGTTGGTGGAGAAGATAAGGCTAACTCTTCAAGCTGGATACTTTCGAGCTGGGGTGATTGGAAAGATGAAAAATGGCCACGGCATTGGGGACACTATCGAGTTCTTTATGAAGTTGATAGCAAAACAAAGGTGAAAGAGCTTACAGTCTACCCAGGCAGAAAATTAAGCTTACAGAAGCACTTTCATAGACACGAATACTGGATGTGTATTGAAGGTACGGCAACAGTCTATACTGGCTACGAACCTTCCAATTTAAAACTGAAACAGTTAGATGCACACGAAGAAATTACAATACCTCTCGGTTATTGGCATCGACTTGAAAATAATACGGATGAAAACGTAAAAATTATAGAAATACAATACGGCACACAATGTGTTGAAAGTGACATCAGCCGGTTATAAATAAAAAGAAAAGCTAATAGTCCAAGGAGACGAAGATGGCAATTCAAATCGGCGCAAACGACGTCATCGATGACAGTCGTAGGCTTGTTAACATCACCGGGGCCACCGGCAAATACGACAATTTCCAACCTAATGTTACCACAGGAACCTTACCTAGTTCTGGTGCATACAGTCACATCTTCAGCAAACCTTTCACTTCACTTACCATGTCAAGAGCTGAAACCATTAGTATTACAGGTTCGGCATTGGGTAGGTGTTCTATTATGAATATCGATACCAGTGCCTCACTGTATACACCTAGTTTTGCTGTTGCGGCTTCGGGTGGTGAGGTTCAGTGGCAAGATGATGCCATACCAGATTGGGAATCTCGTAGGTTCTGGACGGTCGCCCTTGTGGGTTGGTCTAGTTCGATTGTAAGAGCTACAGCCACTGGGTATGATGTCCAAGACCCAGGCACAAGTGTACCTTCCACCGCCCCTTGGGTCAATTTAAGTGGTACATCAAACTCACCAAATACTGATTTCAGTTTTTCATTAATTGATAACGTCTCAGATGTATCTGCTGGATGGAAATTTAAAACCGATGGAACATTAGAGTGTACCTTCTTAACCGGTCAGGCCTTTGGTAGGACTAGTACTTCCTCTTGGGACGGTACCAATGAATGGTATGATTCAACTGAGGCCGGTTCTGAAAGTCCCGGCCAAGGATATTGGATTCGTGCATCACAAACTTCAGGTGGATCGGCTAACGCTGCTCTTGACGCAGGTAGTGCTGCATTAGATCAGTGGCTTCCATTAAGGAATGCTTCAGGATCTGCAGAAAGAACCTGG
>TARA_Y100000385_G_scaffold15101_1_pt1 | contig 46644 bp, 22 predicted proteins | sample TARA_Y100000385 | Tara Oceans TARA_Y100000385 (sample SAMEA2620980) | marine metagenome | biome: marine biome (ENVO:00000447); feature: surface water layer (ENVO:00002042); material: "saline water (ENVO:00002010), including plankton (ENVO:xxxxxxxx)" | depth 5 m
TGTCTCAATTTCAGAACCAGTTTCTAGTCCAGAAGCATCTACTGTTTCTACATCTTGGCCGGTTTCTAGTCCAGAAGCATCTACTGTTTCAATTTCAGAACTAGATTCCAATCCTGATGTTTCTATAGTTTCTACATCTTGGCCGGTTTCTAGTCCAGAAGCATCTACTGTCTCAGTCTCCTCCTTAGATTCTATTTCCTTTGTTTCTAATATATTGACTTCGCTAAAATGTTTTAATTCTAAAACTTCGGGAGTCCGATAAGTTGTTATGAGTACTTTTCTCAACTCATCTAAATCAACTTCAGATGATACGTCTATTCCTTTTAGTGCAACTTTTAAGACTTCACTCGTTATGAGTTGTTCTACAAAATCTGGATCTTTTATTACTTCGATGATTTTTTCTTGTAATAGAGTTGCTAATTTTTCTTTCGATTCGATAGATTCTAATTCTGATATATTTGATATTATTGAAGAATTAGAAAAGGCCTGTATCTCCCCTTCTAATACAGATTTTATCTGATCATCCAACACATTTTCAGATGCATTTACAGATTTTATCTGTTCGTCCAACACATTTTCGGCCGCGCCGGCAGGACTTGGATTTGTTTCAAGATTTCTTTCTTGATCGTCATTGGCAGATGATTGAGAAACTTCGACAATATAATTTGAAGTTTCGGGGTCGTTTAATTCCACATTAAATTCTAAAGTTGTCCCATCTACCACAAAAGTATAATTATTAATTATATTAAGAACCGGATTTGTTACCAATAATTTTATAACATCTCCATCGGATACAGTCGATGAAGAACCTACATCAATTCCATTTTTTAAAATATTTCCAGAAGAAAATGTAATATCTGAGGGGTCATTTACCAATCCAGGAACAAATATCTGATTTGTCTGAACAGTAATGGCCCACGATGTAGTTGATAAGTTGTATGTATAGGTAATGTTGCCAGTGTTGACCGTCTGACCGTCTGACGGTGACGCTACGCCTGTGGGAGAGCCTATTCCGATACGGGCCTTTACTATATCTCTGAATAAAAATATATTTATAACTGACATTTTATCTCTGCAAATAAATAGGGGGAAGCAAATGCCTCCCCTTATTTATTTCAAATTATTAGATAATGAAAATTTTATTGAATACTGTCAAAATTTGAAGTAAAATCAGCAACCCATTGCGGTTCTTTTCCACCACTACCGGTCCCATCATTATCTGTGTATAGATATACATATTTAACACCGCCTAAAGTTGCCTCATCATTTAAACTTGGGCTGGTTGGGAAATTATCTTCAACATCAAATATTTCTCTAGGAGTATAATCACTATATAACGGTCTTATAGAACCACCTCTAACTTGGAAGAATATTCTCATACCATTTCCATGTGGTTTGGTTGAGGCCATACCCATATAAGTTCTTGATGGTGTACTCTTGATAGTTTCAATAGCATCTGTAGTCGTATCAGATTTTTTATAGTTGTGCCAGAAATATTCTCTTCTATAATTCAATAATTCTTGTGCGCCTTTAGCCGATACTGAATTTGTCGATTTAGTTATTTCAACACCGGCCGCATCTGTGAGTCTCAAATCACTAGAATGTGCCCCATCTAAATCAAATTTAGAAGAAGAAGTTTTTATAAGACCACTTTGAGTAGAACTATTTGCACTTGCGACTGCGATAATATCTAACTCTGCATCACTATAGATAAATCTCTGCGAAGCTAACGGCGATGGAAAATTAAACACAATAGTTTTATCTTGAGTAATAGATAATTGTTCTACAGGATTGATACATGCTGGACTGTCTATTTGTGGAATAACAGCAGATACATGATAATCCCAAGGTTTCAAAACATCTATTTCTCTAACGCAAAATCTATATATACCTTTAGCTTCTCTATGAACATCGTGCCACAAAGATGGAATATCTCTATCTTCTGGAACTTTGATTAAGTATGTACGTGTTCCACTATCATTTTCTTCAACATCTGCGTATGGTTCATAACTTATTTTTACAATAACACCATCTGGAATAACCTCCGCAAATTTAAGAGTGTCATTTGTCAAATTATAAGCATACATAGCTTTTTCAGTTCCGAAATATTCTAAACTAGTATTAGTTGTACCAAAATTAATTTTTCCTCCAGCGTCAACAGAATAGTTTTGTCCTAGTATCGCAGCTTCTGCTTCAAGACTATCAACAAATACTTTGAGTCTATTAGTTTCAAATAGAGGTCTTGATGCTGTGCCAGATCTACCGTAAAAGTTTGCGTATATCCCTTCGTATCCAGCACCCAACCACGCATATTCGTATATAAATTGATCTCCCATCGGAAATGTTTCTGCAATACCATCGACTCTAAGAGCTCTTGTCGTGGTGGCGGTGTTGTCTCCATCAATATTTGCGCCAGCAAGAACATCGCCAACTTTAATATCTGTGGTGCCACCAGATCCAGAAACAGTAGCAAACCAACTCCTAAATCCCCCAGAAGAATCCGGTACAGGGCCTAGTTCGCCCACACTGTATCCAGCAGAACTTCCGCCCGATGGGTGATTATTTAGTGGTTCTACAGAAACTACAGTATTGGCAGTTTGTGCCGTTTCTGCCAGAAATTGCCAACTTTCTGCGGCCTGCGCTGCATCATTCGCCGAGGTCATATTTGAAATCGTGGTTGCGTTTACATTTGTAAAGTTCGGAGAAGTGCCGGTCGCGACCGACACGGTTGCCAACATTTCAGTATAGTGTACAATTAAAATTTTTCTCTGACTCAAAATATTCTTGGCTGCGACTGATGTAGGAGTAAAAACCGCACAATTAGAAACTAGAGGTAAATTTCTTGAACGACCATCCCCATCTCTTTGTGGGCCTTCTTCGACTTTATCAATGATTTTCACATCCTTATTTTTGTCTAAATAAGTGTCAATTCCACCAGCAGATCTGTGTCTTACACGGTGTAAAGTCAAACCTAACTCTGCCGGGCCCTGTTGTTGATTTCTTGCCGAGTTAAAATTTTCTAATCCTCTATCGCCATCAAACGCGCCGTCACCGCTATCTGGCGTTTGTGTAAATTTGCCAACACTACCATAATTTGCTGTACCAGTATATCTATTTGATGCAGACAGACCGGTAATATATTGTCCGACAGGAACAAAATTTGTTCCATGAGCATTACCAAAAGATAAACTAAATCCTGATCGAGAATGTTGATATGATGCTGCCTGAGTCTCTGTGCCGCTATTATCATAAACAGCTGGACTATAAACACCAACATTAATCAGACTATCATCTATATTTGTTTTTGTGATACTGCCATAATTTGTGTTGTTGATAGCTGGAAAACTGAATCTATCGTTAGTAATAGAAATTCCGGCAGTAGGGTCTGTACCTAACGTGCTCGCATCGGTTAATGGGATACCTCTCGACGTATAATTATTATCAAAAAGGTTTCCAGAACCATAGGCAGTAGTTTTTGACGCTACAGGATTTGAATTAGTTTTTATCGAAGATTCTACCGGCAACCCTGCCTGTAACTTTCTACCATTTACATCAAATACTTCCAATTCATTCAAAGTCTTTGATGTCATTAATGTTGAACCTGTCACTGGGTCATATTGAGTATCTACTGATGCGTAATATCCAACATTGAATTCACTTGCTTCTTCTGGTCTTTTTGATGGAGAATACAAACAATGTACAGGAGATTTGCCATCTTCCATTTCCATCTTACCAGAAATATTATTAACATGTCTTTGAATAGTAAACCATGCATAATCATCATCTTGATCTACAGACGCATGATCAAACATAAACAATCCCGTACCGTGATCTGTACAAGACAATCTATATGACATTGGATATGCACTTTCTACATCTTGGGTAGTTTTACCCTGCCGTCTAAAGAATCCTGATTTTGCTTTATTTGTATCATTTGAAAAATTGTGATATATTTCACTCATCTCTCCTGGCTGTCTAAATATTCCCTGTTTTATACCGTCACGGCCTTGTCCTTTTGTAATATCGCCATTATCTTTAATCTGCAAATCGGTTGCAGCATTTACATAGATATACTCATCTCTTTGATCGTAATAAAATCTAAGACGCCATTTTTGTGGTTTTCTCTTATCTTTAACAGGTTGTGGTAAATTTATAGATGTTGGCAAAGGAGTTGTCGCCGGCGTGATTTCATTCGCAGATGACATAATATCAGTACCCTTTTCAGATTCTATAACAAAGAGGTCTCCAATTCTATCAATACATTTTTTGACTTCTCTATGATTTTGTTGACCATTTTGACCAATATGAATTGGAGAATTTGTATTGACATCTATGAACGGATAGATAATATTATATGGTTGCGATTCGAATCCACCGGCCCCCGAAACAGCGCCAGGAATATTATTAGAAGAATATGCAGCAGCAGCATCAAATGTGTGATTATAGGGATTTTTTGCAATCGAAAGTCTCCAATATGGAGCCTCATATACTTTTACATCAAGACGTGCCCAAGAATTTACTTCTTCGTTGGTATAATTTGTTGTCAACATACTTAGTGTGGCGACTCCAGAAGCATCTACTGATTCAATTACACACGTTCCACTACCATATGGTTCTATAATTCTTTTACCAACATCGGAAGATTGAAAAGCATCTTCAGCGCTTAATTGTACTCCGGTATCGACGTTTGATAATGTTGCCGTTAAAGCAACGCCGGGCGAAGCCGCTGAAGCCTCAAGAGAACCCGTTGAATTGAAAGTGAGAGTTGCACTTCTTTGGCTATTTTTTGACCACGCAGAACTATAATAATTTGCATATGGATGTAGACACATATCTTCTGCCAATTGTCTAAACATTCCGTTTGATATGTCTGGTCTTATATTAGTATCTTCAAAATATTCGAAACTTATCATCTCGCCGGGCGTAAAACTTTCAGATCTCCATGTGACAGTTCCAAAGTCAAATTTTACTTGATTTGCGTCTGTAACAGTTTCAACGACTATTACAAGATCCGCCGCCGGGGTCTCCGCACCACCTCCTTCGGCGGGGGTTATATTATTACCCAAAAGGGCTTGGGGAATTGTAATTTGATCGCCGACGGCAAATCCTTCTCCAAATTCAAAAATAGATGCTTTACTTACACCGCCGACAGCATCACAATAAACTTGAATTTTAAATCGGGAGAGGTTACCAGACCCATCTGTTGTTATCGGGTTACTAGTATTTTGTTCGACGAACCAAACACCTTCGCGTTGATCGGTGCCGTTATGACCACTTACAAAATCAAAACTAGTAATTGCTCCAATACCTGTTGATGATTGATCTTCTTTATCTTGAAAAAAACTTACTACAAAATGACCAAGATCAGGAGATTCGTCTACAGTTGCCTCAAGATCACCAGCTGTATATCCAGATCCGGCATCTTCAATTGTCAATGTAGAAAGTCTGCCAATTCCATCTGTTCTGGCTTTTATTACAGCAGGTCTTTGATCGTCTCCGTTTGTCACAATCGATCCGCCGCCGCGCAGATTTATATTAAAGTCTGTATTTGGCGAATAACCAGATCCACCATCTGCGATAATTACAGAAGATATTCCCGTTTGGTCATTGATAGTAATTTGTGTTAGTACAGCTCTGTGAACTCCATTTCTATAAATCATCTTAGCAGGTTGAGAAACTTTTGTTGATGTCCCGCCAATTACAACTCTTTTTGTGGAAATCAAATTGTATGCGTCAATTCTATCAAATTCTGCTTGTGCAGGAGCATCAATTCTAGTAAAAGTTTGATTGAAAGAGTTCATAAATTGAAATGTCTGTTTTCTTCTCTGTTGCATGATAGAAATCATGTCGTTTCTCTGGATAGAAAAACCTCCAGAAAGAAATTTTGTTTTTAATGATGTGGTCATTTAGTTATTCTCCTAGAATCTTTTACTTATATTTATACAAAAGTTTATCCGCATTATTAATATTAACCAGCCGATGGGTTTGTTGTAGGATCGACATCACTATGTCGAATACTAGAGCCTGTGACTTGCATGAATATTCGCATCCCATTGCCATTCGGCAGAGTTGATACCATACCCTCATATTTTCTCGCATTTTTTCTCCAAATATAAACTTGATCATCTGGGCCTGTGTGACCGCCATATGCATATACTTCGTTTACATTTGATCCTGAGAAAGTAGACTCTGCAACAGAACCAGTTATTGATCTAAGTGGATCTGCATTACTTAAAACAGAAATAGCTGCCGTAGGTGTAGTCGTCGCGCCATCATTCTTTCCATCGGAATCTGTGTATTTATTTATTTCCACATATCCTGCCTGTGTTGAAAAATCGGCAGAAGATATGCATATAAGATCTAATTCGCTTTCTGGATAATAGAATCTCTGCGTTGTTAGTTGTGTTGGGAATGAAAATACAAAATTTCTGTCTTGTGTGATAGCAAGTTGTTCGTGCGGATTGATAATTGCATGAGAATCTATTTCATGCATTGTTGCAGAAACATGATAATCCCAAGGTTTCATTACATCTTTTTCTCTGACAATAAATCTGTTGATAGCTTTAACATCGTTCATATTTGTTTCTGGGAAATTTCTATCCTCGGGTTGAGAGATAATATAAGTTCCCTGAGAAGGATTTGATGTTTGGTAGTTTATCATTTGAATTGAGAATGTTGCACCGCTTCTTGGAGCACTTTTAAAATACAATGATTTGTTATAAAAATCATACATATACACATTTCTATTTGTATTATCTTTCCATATAACATCGCCAGGCAATTTAGAATTCAATTCGGGAGCAAGTTCACTTTTAACTAATACTGAAGTTGTAAAATCCCATACTGGTCTCTTAAATTCCGCAACCGCAGTAGAGCCGGTGCCAGAAGATTCTACTTCTGTTATTCCGATCCATTCAGAAAAGAATTTTTTTCCTGTTGATGCATTATTTGTTGAGATAGTTATTTTATTGTTATCAGTTGCATCTGGGTCCATCCCAGGCTTCAACGTATTGAAATTTGGAACGATGGCATCATCCAAAACAGGAATTTTAAAATTCGATCCTAGTTTTGTGACTCCCGCAGCATCCAATGATTCTAAAAACCTTGGAACAGTAGTAGGATCACCACGTCTTGTCCATTCGTCATATGTCAAAATATATGCAGAAGAATCTCTTGGTACTTCTATATCATCTAATGCAACAACTAAAGATTCGATAACTTTTTCTGAATTTTCTGGTTGAGCAATATAAAGAATATCCAACAACGCAGCATCACCGTGTTTATAATCACTGATAGAAATATTCTCTATTGAACTAGGAACACCTTCGCCTGTGAGAGAATTAGATTTAAATGTAGACATTCTTTCAAGAATGTTTGTTGGCCAAACAACATTTTCACTAAATTGTGTTGCAGTATCGTTAGAGATTATGTAAGAAGCTGCAGCTGGAGTACTAGAATCTAATTGACTACCATTTATTGCTGTGCTTCTAATTAATGCCGGATAATCAGATACGGTTGTAACTGCATCATCGCCTGTGCCAGTCGTCGTAGATATTTGTAGTTGTTTTGCCTGTTGATCTATAGCGCCGGGGGAGTTGGATGCAGAAAGAGCAATTGATGTATCTCTTCTTCTCGGCAAAGAGTTAAATCCAGTAATAGACAAATCGGTAATAGAGGCTTTTGATCCTGATGAATTTTTCTCTGGATTTGCAGTCAATCTACCCCCCATACTTTCCGGCGCATCTCCAATAAGAAGCGGCGGATTTTGTATATCTAATCTTGTCGGATCAGCAACAAATGATCCATCCGTGACGTTTCCGCTTGGTGAGTTACCTTGCCAAACATAAACTTTTGGATCAGATATAGAATAATCGACATCTGTTCCACCGCCTGCAAGGATTGCAGTGATATTATCAACAGATGAAATTACCAGTTCGCCGCTAGTTTTATTCCAAGATTTAATTCTACCACCCCACGAAGCACTATGATCTGTTATTGCATTAACTAGAGCAGGAGTGGCTTGATCTGATACATGAACATACTTACCAACTATAAAATCTGGATATCTTTCGCCATTAGGTGCCGCTTCGGTCGAAACTGCGCCAACAACTTCATCCACAACAGTTCCAACACCCGAAATATCAATATACAACGACCAAGTTTCTTCAGACCATAGATTTGTACTAGAAGAAGTTGATGTTCCCGTAATTCCTCTAAACAAATCTTTCTTTACATTCTCTTGTGATATTTCTGAATTTCCGGTTAGAGTAGGAGAACCAGACGCATAACCATAACCATTAAAGTCAACAGCATTTATTCTGCCATTAAAAAATGAGGAGGAATTGTTTACATAGATTGTAGGTGCTTCAGTTTTAAATACTCCGCCTAAAGAACCGAAAATTGGTTCTGGTTTCGATAAATCTGCCATATCGGTAGTAGAATAGTAAGGCGATAAAGATGAAACATCAACCGCTCTTTTTGATGGAGAATAGACACAATGCAATGGTGATTTGTCGCCAAACTCTGGTTCGCCGGTTGTTTGATTAACATGTCTCTGGACAACCAACCATGCATAATCATCATCTTGATCCACAGCAGCCTGATCGAATAAAAACATTGCAATTCCATGATCCGAAACTGTTAGTTTATATGACATAGGATATGTGAGCGCGTCCATATCTTCTATTTGTGGTTTTCTAAAAAATTGTTGTTTTGCGCGGTTGATTTGTAATGTAGAACCGCGGCCTATACTTGGCGTTTGATACACATCACAAAGTTCTCCTGGCTCTCTAAATACTGGCGATTTTACCCCATCTCTTCCGGCAGGACTACTGATGGACATATCATCTTGAAGTTGATAACTAGTGGCAACATTTACTTTTAAAGATACGGAAGGTTCGTCCCATTCGAATCTCATTCGCCAGTTTTGTGCCTTTCTTGTAGAAGCAGGACTATTATTGAATATAGTGACATTACTATCAGACAATAGGTCACAACCCTTTTCTGATTCTACCAAGAATTTATTTGTGATTTTTTTGAGAGCAATTTTTAAATCTGTGTCACTATTTCCAGAAGCAGACATACCATGACTAGGATATATCAATCTAAATGGAGTCATATATTCATCGTTTGATTCCATTTGTAACAACATCATATCTTTTTCATTGATTTTTGCAATATTTCTATGTCTTATGGAAGTGTCTGCAATGGCTCCAAGTCCAATTCCCGTAGTCACCTCTGCGGCCACAGATCCTTGTTTTATCGCAATATTTGGAGATGCAGATGCAGATGTAGTTGCAAAACCCATAAACGCATTTGTAGGAGCCGCGCCGCTTCCTGCTGTCAGTTGTCCTCTAAAAGGTCTACTGTAAAACCATAGATCGGATGAATCAACAGGATCTTTGTGTGGGAAAGCTAAATCAATAGCATTTCCACCAGCAGCAACTTGATCTGGACCTAGTCCGTTTGGTCCTACTAAAGCGCCAAATGGGACATTAATAGATTTTGCCCAAGAAAACACAATATTAATTTCAACGGCCGCGAGGTTAGAAATCCAATTCATCGACTCTGTTCTTTTTAACCAAAAGACACTTTTTCTTGCCAAAAGTTCAGCACTAGATGATGTAACTACCCAATCATCCGAATCTAAAGTTCTGCCTCCGACTACAACTTTAAAATTTCCAGTACCCAAATCAGAGTCTACAAAAGGAAAATCTACCATCAGTGGAATATATGTAGATATCGGCGCTGGGGTTCCATTTCCTTGTAACGCTGACAAACTATATTGTCCGCCCAAAATATTTGGATTAGCATCACCAATATCAGTGGTATAAGTTGTGTTATTGTATGCAACATCGGTTGATGTCGAACTCATATTAATAATAGCAGACTCAGAATGATGTCTTACGACTTTCCACATAGCATTTGCGGTTCTTTGTTCCGCAACACCTCCAAGGTCATTATACATATCTACATATGTAGCAGAAAGCGGATTTTTAAAAATCTTTACGGCGGCCGGACTAGCTGCTGGCGTAGTAGTAAAATCAGATTCTATCGGATCTCCCACTGCACCTGTTTGTGTGGTGTCAACCTCCCTATAACCACCAAAACTTGCCTGAAATATTTCTGGGCCCTCAAATGGGTGGATACACATATCATGCGCTAGTTGATACAAAAGACCGCCATCATCGGAAGTCCATTTGTCTATGTGTTCAGTATACTTAATTTTAATTTTTTCACCGGGCATTGGAGAAGAAACGCCAGAAAATTCTATTGCTCCAAACTGTCCAATATCAGAACGGTATTTTACCGATCCAAACCCAGCATCAATAGATCCTTCACTATAAAAATTACTTTCCCAAGCTTCATCATTTGTAGCTGCGACAGCACCAGCTTGTGTACCAACACCACCAGCTCCGGTATTGTACGAATTTACTGGACTTGTTCCAGAGCTCTGAGCTCCAAGTTTTCTATTTAAATGTAGTCTAATTTCACCAATACGAATGTCCCATTCCCATTCATCGTTTGCATAATCTGGTTTAGAACGAAGGACATAATACTGCTCTTCGCCGGCATAAGCCGTATGGGTTTCTGTTTGTGCCCTATGGGGTACATTTATAACATCATTTCTCTGTATGCTAAATCCGCTGGCAATTGACATTATCATCTCCTAATTTGAATTTTACTTATATTTATAAAAAAATTTTTGTTTATATTTGTCAAAATGTCATTATATCACGGCGCACTGTATGCAATTCCTAAAGCATCATTGACATCCATCATAACATCACTATTGAAAATATATTGACTATTAACTAAAACCATAATTCTCATACCATTTCCATAAGCCGCCGTAGATCTCATTCCCTGATATCTTCTTTTGTCGGCAGTAACGCCGTCATATAGATAAGTTGTCATTGGAATATTACTTGCTTCGGCAACTACTTCAGCAGAAGAGAAACAAATTAAATCAGTTTCTTCTTTTGGATACATAAATCTTTGTGTTGTCAGTCCGGTGGGAAATGTGATAACAAATCTATTTTCATCGGTTATTGATAATTGTTCTAAAGGATTTATGATAGCATTGCTATCTATCTGGTGTCGAGTTGCATATTTGTGAACATCTGTGGGTTTTAAAATATCAAATTCTCTTGCAACAAATCTCCAAATATTTTTTGCGGTATATTCATCTGCAAGATAATCTTCTCTATCGTATGGACTCATTATATAAAAATCATCAGAATTGTCCAGATTGGACAGATTGTAAGTATTGCCAGATATATCGTATACTGTGTTGATTGTGTTCTCAGCTGTTTGTAAGTTTGCAGCTGATGCAGAAAAATAAACTCCAAAATCTTGAGAATATAAAGATTCTCTAGAACAAGAATAAAGAGTATGCACTGGAAATTTAGATGCTTCGTCTGTTCTAGGCATACCAGTTTGATTATTTACAGTTCTTTGAGTACACATCCACGCATAATCATCTGCCTGATCGCCCGCAGCTTCATCATAGAAATAAATTAACATACCTCTTTCTGTCATTGTAAGTCTATATGAAAATGGATATGTGCCTGAAAGGTCTGGATGAGTTTTTGGAAATCTTTTAAACCAACCCAATCCCTTTCTTTTATTTCTAAATTTTATAGAACGATTATTTACATATTTGTTATAGGGAGCTACAGTTCCATCCGGTTGATTATTTTGGTTTGTTTGAGCTCCGTGGACAGGCATATAAAATGTTGCGGTTGGAAAGTCTGAAAAAGTGTGTTGTGTTGCATTACCAGAACCCGCGAATAAAGATGAAGGACTGGCGACAAAATCAGGCGGAATAGTACTTGCCGATCCATCTAGACTCGTAACTAATTGTGAATCAAGAAATAATTCAAAAGTATCTGTGCTATTGTCAGTTTTTGCATAATATATTTTATCATTATATTCAGATGCATCGCCATCCAATCCTGTTATTCTGATCGGTTGCCCATCAATCAAACCATGACTTTGGTCAAGTTGAACCACAACAGGATCACTATATCCAAAATCTAATATAGACCCAATAGCACTTAGTCCAGTATCCGCAGCGGCACTATGTTGTTTTGCTCTGGCTTCGTCCAAATACATAGGATAATAATATCCTTTAGTAGTACCATAAGTTGCAAAATCTCTATGTTGGCCATATAACCAATAAGGTCCAACATTGCCAGGATCTGCAACAATAGACACATCTTCAAAATGTAGATCGACACACTCGCCCGGCATTCTTAAAATTGTGGTGTCAATAGTAGAACCATTTTCTAAAGTTATTAGTCCGTCTGTCGATAATTGTGGTTTAGTAACAGTACCATTATTTAACAGTTGATTAGATGTCCCTACAGATACCTTCACCCAACCATACATAGGATTTGGAATGCCTGTTAAAGTTTCCCAACCTGTTGATGTAGGCGGATTAGAAGAATCTCCGGTATTTCCCATTCCAGAGGCGCCTAAAGTTCCATTAAAAGTATAACCTTCTGCGTATGGGCTGGGTTTGTAAAGTTCGTCATTGATAACAGATCCAGCTTTATATTCGGGGTATCCTAAATTTTTTAATCTCAAATTTAATTGATACAATTCGTCTGCAAATTCTCTGTCACCAACATTAGTTGGTGGGAACCAAAATAATCTCTCACGCAAATCAAATTCAAATCTAATTCTATAATTCTGATCTATTCCGCGAGAAACCGATCCGTTATTTGGGAGACTATCTGCCGTTGTTTGGAATAACATAATGTGTTGTTTACAAGTTGAAGAAGAGTCAACAACCTGTGTAGAAATTGTTGGCATTTGTGTAAAATTAGCTAATCCTTGATATGGAGCAGTACCATCCGAAACCTGTATTTGATAAGCCGGTAAAGTCATTGAAATTTCTTCGAAAAATTGTTTTTGGATTATATCCCCAGCTGAACCGTGCCCACCATCATTAGAATAACGATATTCATTACCCGCGACAGGGTCGCCGTTATACATAATCCAATTATTTATCAAATCATCTCTAAGAATAGAAAATAGTCCTGCCCCATCTGGAACTACTTCCTCAGAAGTAAGACTGCCTGCCCCTTCTATATTAAGAAAACCATTTCTCTGCCTTGAAATTCCGTAACTTGTGAAAGCGGTCGAACTTACTGATCTTGAACTCATCTTAAAATATCCTTCTTTTCCAAATAATCTAATAATATTCTAGTAATATCAATTTTCATTTTTACCTCTTTTAAAGAGTATTATTTTTCCTACCACATAACACAAAGGTTCCAATGCAAATCTGTATATACGTCCTAATAAATCTCTTTTTGAACCTTTATTTTGATAATATATGTCTACAGTTCTATGCCTTGCAATATTTTCTAAACAATCACGTACAAATTTATAATCTTTTTTATATCCCAAATTAATGAGAGGTAAAAACAATGCGTGATACCCAACCTGATGAGCCTTTGTGAGGTGTTTGGCAGAATGGGATAACCAAATTTTATTTCTAAAAGAACCAAACCCATACGCTTCATTCATAGCAGTACAAACAATCTTACCACTTCCGCCGCCACCGCCGCCTCCGCCTCCGCCACTGCCTCCTCTGCCTTTGCGAAGATCCCTAACATTTTTTGCTCTAGGATTATTTCTTACTTCTAATTTCGCTGCGCGGGCTGATTTAGCACTATAAGAATTGTAGTATGTGTTACCGATACTATATGAATACAGAGGTTGTGGCATATACCTGTCATCTCCACCCGAATGTTGCCGCGGGATGTGGCGGCGAGGTGGGTAACGACGTGGTGGCGGCGGTGGCGGCGGTTTATTGTGAGCTCTTCTGGTTCCCTTGCCATAAGTACTTCCGGTATAAGATCCACTAAAATACGTTAGTTTACCTTGGACATACCAACCACCACCGCATAGACCAGAAATAGTTATCCCAAGATCTGCGATACCCCAAGCATCAGGGCTTCCCGATTTATCTTCTAGTTGCATTTGTGTTTTATTTCTAACATACGAAAATATGTTGTGACCTTTGGGTCTTCCACTACCTTTTAGATTAGAAACATTCAAAACATAAACTTCTCTTTTCGCAATGATAAAACTTTGAGTTCCTGCATTCGGCCCAAATGTTATAGAATCTGGACCAACTCCTTCATCGGTGGATGAGACTTTTGTAAATTTTGCAGTATTAGTAAATGCGGCACTTCTAGTAGTTGTAAATGTGACATTACATTTTTCAACAAACCAATTATTAATAATCTCGGCGTCTGTCTGTGACACCACACTAGTCGAGCCTTTAACATCTTCAACATCTTTTGAGGTGTCCGGTGTGGCAAATAAACTACCCAAAGCCGGTGGGTTTTCAAATATAGTTTTTGATAATCCTTTTACCTTTACATTTTTTTGTCCAATATGACATAACTTATTTTTAAGTGAAAAATCACCATTTTTACTGATCCGAGCACTAAATCTCAAATAATACATTCTAGGTTCTTCTGGATTTACTGTACCCATAACTTCAAAATATCTTTCAGAAGTCTTTGCATTTTGAAAAACATTAACCCCCTTGAGAGATGTTGCGGCAGAATATCCACGACCTATAACATTACCCGCATCATCTTCGAGTATCCATCCTGCATGTGTTAGAGAAGAATGCAATCTGCCGTGCGAACCGAATAATTGAACACTACCATCTCCACCCTTGCCGCTCACAGACCAAGTTTTTGCTATACCGTTGATATCAGAAAAATATTCATTATATTGATTATATTCTCTTCCACCACCAGAACCAACTTTTATGTTTATAATATCGCCAGGCGTTGTTTCAAAGTCTCCTAGATAGGCTGTCATTGACGCATCACCACCTTTGGTAGTTGTCCAATCTGTATCACTACCACGGCCGCCGTGCTGACCTGCGCGGCCGCCTGCACCAGATCCAATATCAGTTTCACTTCCGTTCCATAGAATTTCGTTTGCATCTATTGTATCGTTTGTTCCATCTGGATAACTAATGTTATCGGATTCTTCCAATGATATTTCTAATGCTCTTGCATTTCGAACTTCTGCAATTAATTTTGGATGGGTTTCAAAAATTTCATTTCCAGATGAATCCTCGCCAACAAAAACTTTTGCTCCCAAACCTAAAAATCCATAAGAACCATATGTAGACAAATATCTGGCAAAAAAATCACCACTCGCCCGTTTATTGAGTTTGTGAAATAGAACTTCAGCATTTACAGTATCAATCCATTGTTGCAGTGTTTCCGAATTACTTGTTGCTGCAACCAATTTCGACTGATCTTTTGAGATTGACATTTCGGGAAATGGTATACCACCAGTAGAATATAATGAATTACCGCCCGAACCATTTGGAGATAAATCATTATGCAATTTACCCTGTATTGAAATATCTTTATATACCATATTGACAGGATAATTATTATTTTCGAATTTATTTTCAAATTTAAATACTTTGCTATTATCTATATTGAGATAAGAAAACTGTTCTGGTGAATTTGTGGTTTTATATGGTAAAGAAGTATCTATTCCACCAAAAACCAACACAGTAGACGAATCTGGATCAGAAATGCCACCGCCAGGGACTGTGATTTTAAAATCCGATGACCAAACTTCAGTAGTTTCGCCGACATTCAGTGGTTCTACCGTTCCCTTTGTTGATTTATTGGTAATCAGATCACCACTTATCAGATTTTTTTGGACAGATCCACCAGATCCACCGGCAGTAGCTACTATCCGCAATCTTTTGAATTTTTTAGGAATTTCCAATGTCCAGTTCCCAGAACGAAATACTTTTTCGCCCGTTATTCGATTTGTATACAATCTTTCAAATTGTGTATCATCGCCCATTTCGCTATCAATTTCGAATTCCATAGATGGAATTTCAATAGTTGCTTGTGGATGATATACTGGAATCTCAATAGAAGCTGTTGTGTCATCTCTTCCCACGTATTCTTTTGGCAAATCTTGTAGATCGTACCAACCGTCAACACCACGACAAAAACTATGAAAACTATCAGTACATAACTCTGGAATTTTAAAATTATATTCTTCTTGCAAACCAGCACCCCAATAATCAGACCAAGCTACTCGGCCCTGAGTCGGAATGTTGCTATTATTAATATAATCACTTACATTTGCCCCGCCCCTATAATATTCCGATACTGAATGAGGAGCAGAATTACTAGATGGTTTAAAATTTACAACAATTTCAGATAGAGTGATTTTTCCAGATTTAGGTAATGTCATTTATTTTACTCTTTTTTATTAGGAATTGCGGTATGCCACGATATCGCCGTCACAATAAATGCGCGAAGATGTTGTGCCAGATACATCGAGATTGCCATTTTGAATTGTTAGTGTACCGGTCATCGTATCTCCGCCTATCTTCACATATTTATCCGAAGTTCCATTGTACAATGGCGCAAGCATATCGTATAAAGTATTGATTGCTGCTACAATAGATGTTTTGTTTGTAATATTTGTATGTAGACTTGACAAATTTCCCATTTCGACAGAAAGAGCTCTTGCGGCAACATCTACTTGTAAGTCTACAATTTTTTGATCGTGTACACTATCACGCCCATCCAATAACGATAATTTAGAATCTATTTTATTATCTGCATCATTTAATGATACAGCGTCCGAAATATAAAATGCGTTATTATTCTGGACGTATGTACCGGAACTAGACAAACCGGCGCCAACTTGAGTTGTCGCCAATTCCCCTTCGTTTATACCAACTCTTGTGGCCAAGGCAGCTAAGGATTGTGTCAATGTAACGTCCGCAGCTTCTCTTTCGGTTCTTTCGGTTGTTACTTGAGTGTTAGTGTTGCTTACCTGATAATCAAAATGTTCATTTATAGAAGTCACCAAATCTGATTTTTTAATTTCAACCTTCAAATTGTCGAGATTACCAATTAATGCGGCATTTGCATCTGAATGAGAATTTACTTCATTTATCGCATCGACTGCGCTTAATTTGGCGTCTGTGGTTAAAAAATTCACATTTCCAAGGTTGACCGCTCCCGCTTCAGCATGGGCCATTACAGAATTTGTTTTAATCCGCCACTGTTCAAATGTGTCGGATGGTAAGACATTTACCAGTGTTGGATATATTTCAGACATTTATTCTTTCTCCAATATCTTTTTTAATAATTCTTTTATCTGTGACATTTCTAGTTTTAAATCTTTTATTTCTTCGGCATGTTTAAGATTTATATTGTTTCTTCTCATATAGTCTTTATAGCCTTTGTTATCAGTATTTATGATTGCATTTGAATTCGGATCTCTAACATAATTTATCGCTCCTTTTACTTTTAATCTATTTGACATAATTAACTCGCCAATGCAATTATTCTTAAATCACGCACTTTAGGCACAATAGATGAATTTTTTGTTTTCAAGACAATTTTCACTGCAACAGAAGAAAATTCTGGCAATACATCTCCTCTCAAATCAAAATCATATTCTTTATAATCTTGATATGTCGGTGAAGCTGGAGAATATTCAATTGGTCTTGGAATTTCATACCAAGGCAATTCGGAAAAGACATCATCTGTGGTAGTTTTTACTCTATAATAAAAGTCTACATCACAATCATTTCTTCTATTTACTGAGGCCAAAATTCTTAAAGAACTAGAAGTTTGATCAAGAGTGACTTCTCTTGTTATATATTTCGTAGAAACCGAACCCCCTGAAGGTGATGTTTCAGCTATAAATCCAGTATTAACATAACCAAATTCGCCTTCATTTACATCTAATGGATTATTAACTTTATTTGATATCAGCGCGGTACTCAATCTTTGAGTATCGATGACGGGCGAAATATTGTCTAACTCACTTAACATATCAATTTTATAAACTAAAGACTTTCTATCAAGATCCGAAGAAGAAACATTTGACAATTTTTCGTTAAATCGTGTTGCAATCATTTTGGGTTTATTAAATTCTATATTGGAATTGGCATTAAATGCAACATATGCAGAGTCATTGATGCCTGGCCTCAAACTCGGACTATCTTGAGAAGTTCCTGATAAACCCCTATACGCATATGTCAATTGTGTCCTCGGTAGTTCTATTGTTTGAATAAGAGGTTTCATTAAGTCATATTTGAAATTTGATTTGAAATTTGGCGGATAAATTGTATTACTTTTTGGAGTATACAAACTATCTACTGTAGGCAAATCTGAATCCGTATATGCAATAGTTGTATTATTAATTCCTGTGGGATAAAAAGGATTTCTCATATCAATAGTAAAACTATTGTAAGTTGTATGTACTACTTTATGGCTACCGTTGAATGCAGAAGAAGGGAATACATCATATGTACCGAATATGTTATTGAGAGTGACATAATTATATCCTTCTGTAGGCCAAAGTGTCGAAGGAACACAACCAGAAGAATCTGAAATATTGAATGTCACTAAAGATGAACCAGCAGTTAATTTCATACTATTCTGTCTAAAATCAACCGACCAAAGATCATTATTATTATCGTCCCATTCTGTATTTTGTAGATAAACTGTACTTCTAGTATTAGTGTCAAATTTCGCACGACTAATTCTAAATTTTAGATCTTCCATCTGATCAGCAGTCCACGTCGAAGCATTTTGAGATTTAAAGAAAACACCAGCATATGGTTGTTTAGAGATAATTCCCGAACCATCCAAAGCCTCTTCTCCCATTCTAGCAATATGAGCACGATATCCTTGGGTATCTGCAAGAATAACAATACAATATTCTTTTTGATTTTGAACAGCTATTGGAGATGGGAACTCAAATTGAGTAGGGAGAGTACCATTATCAGAAATTTGTACTTGATTTGGATAAACAACAGAACTTCCTAAAATCATTTGGCCCGGATATCCATTAACAGTATTTCTGATTTGACATGTAACGGGCAGTTGATCGTCTTTAGTTGAGAAAAATAATTCTACAGATGTAATAAACGCGCCGCCATCTTTATCTATCATTATACTCTGAGCAAGTGGATCGATCCAACCAGTAGACGTCGAACTTGATGAGGTGGTGGTATTACTAAAAGGTTCTTTTTCAAACATACCTTCTTTAGAAAATTCTGGCACTCTTGTCAGTAAAAGTTGATCTTGAACAGTTTCAAAAACACCAGAAGCAGTATAAGTTGCTTGTGCTTCAGTATCAGCTTCTTGTAAATTATTTACCTGATCTGTGAGTCTGAATATTCTTTCGCCTGTGCGGAATTTAAGTTGTTCAGTATTAGGAATAGAAAACAATCCTCTAAGTTTACCAACAGAATTAGTAATCATATTAGGGCCGCCAGATGTTGTGTTTGATGCACTAAATGTCCCGATATTTTTTTCACCAAATCCTGTTTCGCTATCGGGATCATTCCATCTGACAACTAATTGTTCATTCTCCTCGAACCCGCTTGTATAAATTGTTTTCGCACTATTATGGACAAATAAATTTCCAGTATAACCATGAGTATTCATTTCAATTTCTAAAGAAGTTGTGTTTATAAAATTTAAGTCATATATTAATACAAAAAACCCACTATTCAACCCAAATAAAACAGCTGTGCCAATATTATCAGTTATATTTTTACGCAATCCGCCTGCAAAACTAGATGTTAATGTTGGGGTATTTGTTGTTCTCATTCTAGTGGTTGTATTGCAATATGAAGAAACGTCCACACCATCAAAATATGAGTATATTTTGGTATTTGGTTTTAACCTGTCGGCACTAAAAAACACATCTCTCGATCGAATATAGGGAATAACTTCAGTACTTAATACTCTTGACCCCAAATTTTGGGTTCTATCCCTCGGCCTTACAAGAGTTTGGATTCCCGATCTCTGTTTTTCACCAACAGTTGTTTTTGTAGTAGTGGTGGTGGTTGTTATGTTGATGACACCACGTTGCCCTGGCGGTGGAATGCGTCTTTGGACTGATTGGGTGCTGTTTGACGATGAAGATGAGGAAGACCAGTTCGTTTCCCAAGAATCCCATTCTGAACCCATTACGCCATCTTCTGGTAAAATGCCACCTAAAACTAAATTGTCAAAATCTCCTCTATTATCTGTCACAATATCTGGTAATTGATTTGTTTCTCTCCAATCATCTGTAGAAGGAAAGAGAATTACACTGCCGCGGAATGAAAAAATTGCAAAAGGATTTACATTAATAGTTTTAGAAGATTTTTCTTGTCGAATCAAATATTCGCTTGTATATGGTAACATAATCTTTTGATCTTTTATAGTATATCCTGTTGAGAAAACAGGATTCACTTCCATATTAACATTTTTTTCACTAAAAAATGGCCTCAATTCTGATTTTTTAGGGTCTATAGAAACTCTGTAGTCTGGATCGTGGACTGCGCCCATTTTATGATCTCTAAATTGATCAACAATAAATCCATTTTTGAACCTATTATTACCATTTTCATCAGTCACTTCAAGATCGAGTGTGTCTTTTTCCAGAAGATTCAAACTAGTGTAATATTCTAAATTAGTAATTCTCTTATCTAATGCGCCGATATCTCTCATCGTGTATCTTTTATTGTCTATCATTGTAGCTCGAACATTGGGCGGGCCCTGAGTATATGGATCTGTCTCTAAAAGATATAAAACCATTCCATCATCTGGATCATCTGGTAATTGTGGAATATCTGATGGTGCGCCATATTTCAATCGAACCATGCCATCAATATCCATATACAATTTATCTTTTCTTCCAAGATATGCGCGTAAGTCAGCACTTATAGCAGTATCGTTTATAGGATACTCTGAAGTATTAGTTACAACACCACGACCCAATGGGAGTCCAGTACGTGGTTGATATGTCGCAACCGGCCTAAAATCTAAAACATCGCCCAATCTAGTACCATCAAAATATGGAATATCATCATAATTAGGATAAGAATCCACAGAAGCATAATCGCCGGTTCCAGAGTGTTCCCAATAATCATATATTATGATAGGTCGACCAGAACAAGATAAACTTCCGTTTTTTATAGTTATTTTTCCTAGTTGTATTATAGAGTTTTTCTGACCATCAAATAAATCAAATCTATCAGTGAGGTCATTAATTTTAACAGGAACTTGTGCGGGTGAATTAATAGCAGTCACTCCATTTACCCACAACGATTCTATTTCGTTTTTAAATGGATTTACAATATCATTCACAGTTAGTTGCGAAGTAACGCCAGCGAGTGTGCCAGAAGCGGGAGTCAAATTTATATTAAATGGACTGCTGCCGGTTTGTTCATAAAAATCATATGCCTTTTGTGCAAACTCAAAATCTGCTACTGTCATTTCATGTATATTTTTTTTCGTAGCTCCAACTATCTCTGTTCTATATGCATGATTTGAAACACTACATGTGTCATATATTTTAACAATTTTAGAAATATCGGCCTTTTTTAACTGAAATTCATTTGTTGTTACTGGAACTATTCCATTAGCAGAAGATCCGACATTGAATGATGGTTGCAAATTATTATTTGAAGTCTTCCTCAAAAACGGTACGTCTTGTAAATAATTCGCAGCGTCGACTCTAGAAGTAGTTGATGTATCAGAATTATCATAATTGATTTCAGTTAAATCCGCACCCACAATAGTTTGAAGAGTGAACGGCATTTCTATTTCGTTAGTTTTTAAATTTTTTACTTTTTCTTTGATTTCTCTTTTTTGCACAGGCGCAAGAACTGTTACATTAGTTGGAAGACCTGTATCTACAGTGAGAGTTACCGAATCTCTTAGTGCAGTATGTTGTACTTGTAATACATCGCCAGTAATACCCTCACTGGTATCATTAGAGTACACCATATAAAGATCATCATCACCAGAAATAAATGATTCATTACCTGTTATATTTAATGTCACTGTAGTTAGACCACCAGATAGTACAGTTGTTGCTGAAAACTTTCTCATAACACCATATTGAGTATCTACTGAAGCATTGCCACTAATAGGATCGATATTTCTAATTGTTTGTAAATAATCATGACCTAAATTTATCAAACTTCCTGATTCTTGGTTAGAATTTTGTAGAATTTTTTTACTAAACACTCTTGCACTATTTAAAGTCCGTAACGCACCGCCATTATCCTGAGGAAAATCGCCTGTGCCTGAAGCACTGTAAATTGCTTCATTTATTACCTCATTAAAGACAAATGAATCTTTTTCTAATCCACCTGCTCCAGCAGTAATTGTATTGCCGGCATTTAACGGTTTCACCAAAATACCATCAGTAATTTTTGATGTTGTATAATTGATAGCACGAATTCCTTTTTGATATTTATCAAAAATTAAAGATTTTTGCTGAAATGTGCCTGCAAGATCGGTCAATTCTATTTTCATAAGAATATTTGCTGCGAAATCAAAATTCTGTCCAAATACATCTTCAGAAACAATAGATCTTGCAGAAGAAATATCATATTTTGTATTTGTTCTTGGATTATTTTCGTATGTTATGTCATATAGAAAGACTTTCCAAATTGCACTTGGAAGAGCTGTTTGCGGTGGATTGAAATTTGAAACAAGATTATTATTACTTTTTGTTCCATCGAAAAATTTCACAGCTTTAACTTTTGCGGTTGCAATAACATCGATGCCATAAATATTTTGTGTGCCGGTGGTTGGAAACCCATCTGCTAAGGTATGATCGAAGGTGATCGCAATTGGGTTGCCGTGTGGATCTTCATTTGCAGCTACAAACTGTTCATTTGGTTGGCCGCCCACATGTTGATTTACTATTCTTACGTTAGAATCAATATCAGGCAACCCCTTTGCATCTGATACATATATAAAAGTTCCCAGATCAACAGGAATATATTCATTATTTTCCTGATAAGTTGTTCTAGAACGATCATAAATAACGTATTTTCCCTCTTTGGTAGCGGGTTTTCTTTCCACTTCGTAACCACGAACATATGCCTTTCCAGATTCTAGTCCTATTGCAAGTTTATCACGAGCTGCGTCTATTAAATTTGAATGTGTCAGGCCAGGATAATATTTCGTTCCTGTATCGTCTAAGGATTGTTCTGGATAAGCTTCTCTATCAACTACTGTTACTAGGTGAGCCTGTCCTTCGCCGTTTATCACCATGCCGTTATCATCTGGAAATCTAGTCAGAGCATAATTTTTTGCTGCAACTTCAGTATTAAACGCCAAATCTGTCATAGAAAATACGCCATTATTGTTATTTTCATCAAACCAATGTCTAATATCTAATCCAAATGGCAGAACAGTATAATTTCCAGATTCGTCATGCGTCCTTCTGGCTAAAGTTTCCATTATTGTATCATATTCAGCCGACTCAATTAAATGAGTAACAACGCCCTCATCAACTACAAGCAGTTCTATAAAGTTCTGAGTATTGATAACATCAACATCTCTTTTTACTAATTCTAAAGATACTCTCAGTCTATCAGCACCCGGCGAATTCTGATTTATAGTACCCAAGGCATTATCCAACAATGACGTATCATCATTTGATGATATTACACTTTCTTGAATTTCTAATCCAACTCTGAAGGAAGGATCCGATTGATATTTGTTTAAAATAATTTTTTGGCTGTCAACTCTTACCATTTTTCCCTGAACATAATAAACGCCTTCTTCAATATACGCAATACTACCAAATCCTATAGGATTTGCAACCGAAGAATTAATCTTAACTACAGCTTGTAAATTTTCTTCGCCTGTAGTAACAAATAAAGTTTCTCCTTCTACGAATGTAGTTGTTTGTCCAGAAGAAATTGTTACCGTTTCACCATTCACAGTAAATTGTGTGGTGCCAGGCGATGTGTTTTGAATGGATGTTGAACTTCCATCATTATTTACGTCTACGGTGACACTAGATTCAGCCGCACCTTCAAGATATTTCAAATACAAAGTATTTGGTTCGTCATTTGTGTCATCTATAACACTATCACTATTTAAATCTATTGCATCTGCATAATGGACAACTAACGCCCTTACACCAGTTTTATTGCCCTGTAAAACTTTTCCTACAAAACTTGCACCGGAAAGCAAATCGCCGGAGAGATCGACTTTAACATAATTTGCTTTTATATCCAATGCAATCTGGCCAGGAATTACCATAGAGCCTTCTTTGAAAAAATGATCGGATAAATCTGTTACCTGTTGTTGCAACAAACTTTGTAATTGTGTCAATTCTCTCGCCTGAACAGAATTTCCTGGCTTAAATAATATTTTTAAATAACCTTTATTTACGTCATAATCGTCAAAATAAGGCGCGACATTAAGATTTAAAGTCATATTTTTTCTTCTCTCATTTGGGCAGTATTAAAATTCGAAGACTACTTTGATATCTTCAATTTGGTCTATGGCGCGTGATACTGGTTGTCTATTTTCTGTATATAGAATCTTACCAGAACCAGATTCGACATCGAATGTAGTCTGAGTTCCAGAAACACCAGAAACAGATTTATTATATTGCAAATTTTTAGGTCCACGCATCGATTCTTCTGTGGCAGGAATTATGCCGCCATATTCTAGTGGGTCTGCGACAATTGATATTTGTCTGAATACCGAATCAGATCCACTAGTGGGAAACATTGGTTCTGTTACAAGAGCAGGAGTCGAAGAAGTATCATACCTAGTAGATTGTTCGTCATATTCTAACTTCATTGCAATCATCATATAATATCCACCTAGTTCTTCAATTGCATTAAAACCGTGGCCATTTTCTGGAGAAATTATTGGTTTGACTTTACACGAATCTACATTAATAACACCACCGGTCGAATGAATAACATTTCCGGTTGTTACTATTGCTGAGTCTATATGGGTATATCCAGATCCCTTGTTTGTGATAACAATTTTAGAAATTTTACCATTTGTAACCTGTCCATATGCTGCAAATCCAGAACCGCCCGTGGATGTAACTGTCAAGGCTGGAGCGATAATATAGGTAACACCAGCTCCAGTAATTGTGAATGTTCCATCTGTTGTAATTGAGGCAATACCGCTACTAGGGTCTACTGACCAAGCGGTAATTTCTCTTTGTTCTATAGTTGTACTGTCATATGAGATCAGATGATATCCTGTGTAGTCTGGACCGGCCTGTGTATATCCCGACAATGTATGCGTGGTTGCTGCTCCTATTGTATCCGTCCCATTTACTAACGGATGATAACCAACTCCGCCACTGACAACACCATTAGTTTCATTTTTAAGAATTTTGACATGTTCTATTTCGCCGGGCACAGCAGCAGCGGCCTGTTGAATATCCCATTGAACATCCGCCGATGTTAGATTTGCTACATCATTGTTTGGATCAGTGGTTATTCTGTCTACAGGAATATAATCTTTGGTTAAAAATTTCAAAGAATCTGCAAGAGAAATAGAATACATATACTTCCAAATATATCCATCAGTCTGTTCTACCAATGCAGAAGTTGTATGTGTCGGTTTTTCTGTCGAAGTAACAGTAACGATAGTTTCACTATCATTAGTATATGTTGCGTTATTGATGCACTTGTAAACATTATATTGGTTGACGCCTTCTGCGATTACATACGAATTGGGAATAATTTCTTCCGCGACATCATGTTCATACATTGTGTAGATAGAACCAGATTTCCAATTGACTCTTGGAATTGCTAGTGACATATCATTAACTCCAACTTTTTTCATGGAAATATGTTCCGCCTTTACGGCGTATCCATAACCAATCGAATCTTCTGGCGTTGGTGGATTAGCATCATTTACCCAAGGTGTATTTTTACCAATGCCCATGTAAAGATTATTATATACAGATAATCCTTGGTGCGACCAACGGCAATCATTGTCTACAATTTCGCCTGCCGCCGCGTCAGGACCAGAGCCCGATCCAGCTGATGTCCCAGCGGTTATACAAACGAATAAATTTCCGTTGTTTACGACACTATCTCCTAGCGCATATGAAGTTCCTGTTTTCCAAATTGGTGCTGATCTGTTAATAGATTGCAAAAATTCCTGAGCATTAAATATTCTCAGTTTATTTGTGATAATAGCTGCCATTGTTTTACCTTTTGCGTATGTAATTTTATATATTTATAATCTTTTTTTAGTCGATCTGCACAGTTTCTAAAATTTGCGTCAAATCTTCCAGAGTAGTTGGTATATTTGTTGTTGTGTATTTTACTAATGTAGATTCCGATGCAAAATTTGTTTTGTCGTTTATAGTACCGGGCGATATAAATTTTTCAAATGTGTTGTCATCCAATAGTTCATTATTATAATCTTTTCCCGACTGCATTTTTTCATTAAATTTTGCTCTCTCAATTGATAAGTTTGTCGGGCCCATTCTATTTCTCAATCCATCCGATGTAGTTTCTTCACTGATTACTAAGTAAATAGGTCGAATTTTAATCTCTGCATCTAAAACTGCCCGATATTTTTTATCTGATTTTGTAAGAATATCAGAAATTATCGTATCTCTCCATTCATGGTCTGTGCCATCCGTATTTGCAGTCCAAGTCGAATTTCCAGTTTCTACCGGCAAATTAAACCAAGTGTTATTTTTAGCCCGTGTTGTAACATAGGACAACGTAGTTTCAATTTTATTTGATGGTCTCATATTAACATACGGCGAATCTTGCAACTCTTCTTGTGGACTAAATAGGGTAGACAAATTTTGCCAAGGATATATTGTTCTAAAATAAAACTTAAATCTTTCTAAAGATTTGTAAGTAGTGTGTAGTGTGGGCACGTCTCCATAAATATTATTGTTAAATCTTCCAGAAATATTTATAATCATTTTTTCATCGCGAGGGTTGGCTCCGTTGTCGATAGAACCTATCCAATGATTGGCACTTCTATCGACATTACCCCGAAATACACCATCCCATCTAAATTCGACTTGATTGCCTGGCGTACCTGTATGTGCCGGCATTTCACGATACCCAGCGATAAATGACACATCAAACACAACTATCTCATCATTTGAATTGTCTAAATGTTCACTTGACAATATTTTATATTTCCCCCAAGGCCTTGTTTTTATCCATTCATCGTTGTGTATATCTTCATCTGATATATCATATATTGTTACTGTATTATGAATAGTGCCATTTTTATAAAAATGAGAATAATTTTTACCATAAGAATCTTTGTAATTTAGAGAAATTTGTTTGACTTGATGCCATCCAGTGACATCCGCACCACTATCGTCCAATAGTGCATATCTACCCGAACCATTGTCTACAGTCGCAGCTCCAATAGTGTCATCTGAAATTTCCCCTGTGCCAACACCATCATAAATTGTTACACCATCTGTTTCGACATTGGAGTTGGTAGTTCTTTGTCTATTATCATATATAAATTTGTGACCCTGAGAATTCAAATAATTCGTATCTTGTCTATTTTCGGTAGGATACCAATAAGTATCAATAGGACTATATGCCCATTTCCCAAGGCCGTCCATATTTTTGACCTTCATATTAACATTTTTAATAATTTCATATAATAATTCGGTCCACGCAATCCCTGCACCTTTTCTGATATTAGCCTTACTAGTGCTGGTGTACTCCCCGAACATCATGAGTCCCGATGGATGGATTACCTTTTTAACTATTTTCCTCCACTCATCAACATACATTCCAACTTTAATCACATAAGAATAATCTTGCCACAAATAACCATCATGTATTCTATTGTCGTGGGATACAAATCCTTCATCATTTAAAAATGATCCAGAGCTAACACATAATGGGCCCGTTAATACGTCTACTACAGCGTTCCCATCTCCTTGTGTTGTAAGATCTAATGTTGGCGATGGAGTTCCCTCGTCCCATATGTAATTTACACCATGACCATTTTTTTCAGTCTGGACAGAACTTTCTATAATAGATAGTTTTGCAATTTTTCCAATATTTTCACCACGACCTTCAAAGAACCCCAAAGATCCTGTTGATTTATATGAACCAGAAAATGACTTTATAGAGGATGTTGGAAATCTTTTATATCCAAATCCGCCCGTGACAAGTTCGATAGATTTGATAGGCGATTTTGGTTTAGCGTTCCACGAAACATTTAATGACATACTCTGAGGTAAAGTATAAGAAGAAGAAATATTGTTGTTTAACTTTCTGAGAAATATTTTGTTTCTGGCCGATGGTGTTGGAAATTCATCATCGTATATAATATATTCTATTTTATCATCTGAAGGATAATAATATGTTATTGTTACAATATCTCCTTCTGTCAATGATGGACTAAAATCTATATCAATTCCAGATGTAGAAACATAATCACTTTCTGGCAGAATCGACACAGTAATGGTTTCTATTCCCAACAAATCTATTTCGGTTTTTTGAACTTTAATAGTAGGAGTTATGTCTGGATCATAATAAATGTTGTAATTGGTTGTTGTATCAGAGTCAACGACAAAAGATTTTTTTGTCGATCTGGACTCACCAATAAATTCAGATGTGGGAATTGGATTGATATAATTGGCCGCAAGGCCTTGACCACTTAACGAATTAACTGTTCCCGAATCAATTAATGTTCCCGAAACAGTGTTATACCTCTCACCTTTTGTAAATCTAAATGTTCCAAAAAATCCTAATGTATAATCATCAATTGTATAATCTGCATTTGGAGTTTGATGAGCTCCAATATAAAAATTTTGTTTTCTGGGATAATATTCGATTACTAACGTATCGCCTGCAACTATAACCCCAGAATTTATTTCAATAGATTCTCCTGTTGGGTCTATCGTATATTCTTTACTAGATAAATTTCTTGTCACATCTATATTCGTCATATCTGGAATATTTTGCAGAACACCCGAAGAATCTTTGGATTGTCTTGTTATATTTCGAGTCAGTTTAATAGTTGCGCCCTTAGTTGGGTCAAGAGTTAGTGGATCACCATTAAGAAATGCACCCACCTTCCATGTGTCTATTCCGGTAGTTGCATCGTGATCCCACTTATCTGCCAAAGTTGTGAAAGATGTTACAGTTTCAGTCTGTAAACCATATGCGGCATGATCCCACCAACCAGAACCAATTGCATTAGACGATGTACCTTCTAGAGTAGAATTTACATATAGACTCGCACCCGTACCAGATACCCAAACAGCAATATGATGCCAATCTCCAAAAGACAAAACCCCCGATGAAATAGTATCGGTTGTGGCTCCAGACATCACATTTTTTAAAGTAATAGTTCCATCTGATTCTTGATATAATCCAAGATTGCCTGTACCATTTATATAATCATCAATAGACCATATAGCGGATGCAGAGCCGACACCCAATTTTTGAGATTTTCTAAAGTACCAAAAATCAATAGTAAATCCTGTAGAATCTAGGCCTGCATCTACAAATGTTTTGCCAATATCATCAAATCTAACATAACCAATATCTGTAGATAAAGAATTTTTACCAGTTTGAAAATTCTTACTGGTAAACTTATCTTTTATCCACTGAAATGCCAGATCAGAACCAGAGAAATACAAAGATTGTCCCACACTATAACCAGAACCGGCATCATTTATTGTTAAAGAGTTTGTATAAACACCATTGACAACAGAAACATCAAAAGTCGCACCAGTGCCGGTTTGATTACTGCAATGTGTTGTTTCAGAAAATGCATCAAGGGCTATAGGAACGCCTAATGTAGTATCAATAGAAACTTGCAGTATTCCACCATCAGATGAAACTTTATCTACCACAAGAGTTATATCATTAACACCATCGGCGCCGCCCAGTTTTGATCCAAGTATTTTAAGAGTAGTCCCTACAGTATAATTTTGACCTCTGACGGTTGTTGAAGGACTTTTTTCTATCTCATATGCCGTACCTATTCTGGTTATATTGAAATTAGCACCACTACCCTTAATCGTTTCTGGTGATAGTGGAGTCACATCATCCAAATTAATATCAGAAATAGAAAATATTGTTATTTTTTCTAAAGAATTTGGCATATCAATATCACCAGAACCAGATGAACTAAGAACCCCATCATATGAGAAATTAAGTATTTCACCTCCTATTGGATTTCCATAAATTGAATAATCATCAATTCTACCCAGATCATCGACAGATGTGACCTGTATACCAACATCGTTTTTTGGAGATATACCGCTTCCACTACCAAACAGATTGCCAGGAATTACAAATTTATCATTCACTTTGTAATCTGTCGTAGGTGAAGATCCGTCTAATAATACCGAGACTGCATTTTTATATGTCCCTTGTGTGGTATCCACGTTCCAAATAGCTCCAGTGCCCTTATCAGTACTAACAACATATCCATCTAAAGGGTCTCCTGCTACATCAACAGTATTTTTTCCAATACCAGCAACCACTTCTCCAGCCGAGACAGAGGTTACGGTCAACAATACATCATGCGATGTTATCCCTGCAAGATCGGTTTCGGCAGAACGAGTCACGCCATTTGGCAAAAATTCGCCCTTGATAATCAATCTGTCGCCTACGACATATAATTGACCGCCGGTATTCAATACAATAGTATCCAACAGGCCATCAACAGATTCTAGATCAAATGTTGCACCAAATCCCCTAGCATTTCTTATAAACGGCGATTGTTTGGATAAATTTACAGTTTCAGTAGTAAGAGATCCCTGAGCGTTTGATGAGGCGGTATCGTAAGAAACGGTTAGAATTGCGCCATCGGCGTCCACTGAGTCAATTGTGAAATTTAAATCTTCAATATATCTTGTTTCAGTGGCTTCGCCCTCATTTAGATTTATGAGATTTTTATTTGGCGATTTGTTTGACAACAAATATGTTCCAACACTAAACGCTTCTATATTATTTTTCAAATCTTGATATTCGGCCGACATACTTATTCCGTCAATCATTCTACTAGTTTCGATTAAATTTTCAAAATCAAACAATCCAAAAACATCACCACTCAAAACATCAATATTTTCTATTTTTACAAAAACATCTTTTGCCGTCGAATTAAAAGTATAAGGATTGGAATTGCTATCCGTCCCAAGAGCAAGATCCCATTGCCCAGTAGTGTCAAGCGAAAGAGGATTTTGTACGAAAGTAATATCATAATTTTCAGTACTATAATCTGTTTCCGAAACAAATGCTTCGGCCCCTGTTCCAAAAGTTCCATATTCATTAAATCTGAGTTCTTCGCCAGTGATGTATCCATCGCCGCGATTAAAAAATTCGATTTCTTCAACAGGCCCAGATAGGGTATGAGATATATTAGCAGAGAATCCAACTCCTTCGCCAACATAAGAAGAAGATAATTCTACAGGTTGATTTTGGGAATAATTACTACCGCCGTCAACAATATCAAATCCAGTAATACAATCATATAATTTTTCTTGATATTTTGTATTATCTGTTTGTAATATTTCTACCATTTCTCTGCTAGAAAATGATCCTGTTATACTTCCCAAAAAATATTCTCTTACTTCGTAAGTTCCAATTTTAATATCTTTATAGTATTCTATTACAGCTTCTGCGCCAGATGTTTGTCCAATCATAATATATGGTGTTGTTATTTTTGGTTCTATAAATGTAGGAGTATATGGTTCTGCTCTAACAGATTTTGTTGTTGTCCATTGATTATTACTTGCGCGAAATATGTGGTTTTTTGGATAATAAATTTCTATATCTTCGTTAAATAATGCATGAAATAAAAATTCATAAGATTTTTCAGATCCCTTAGATTGATAAAAATCTTTCATAAATTTCATAAATTGAGTTTGATTTTCATAAGAACTTTTTTTAACCTTAACCGAATCAACTAAATTATTATACTCATCCGTTGTGTTAGCAGATAATGAAGATTCTGTATATGTTTTTATGACGAACCTAACTTTTATAATATTGTCGAGGGATACATTACTGGGATTGCCAGTCGAGTCTACAAAAGATAATACATTATTATTCAAAACATATCCCGCTACACCAGAAGTTGCCTCTGATAATTTTGAATAATCCCCATCGTTGATCAATCCAGTTTCAGAATTATATCCCGGCGGTGTAAGATTATCAATAAATGATTGCAATGTAGTCCCACCGCCTCTGTCGCCGGTGCCATCAATATTTTGATAAACTATAACATCGGTCACAACACTTTTAGCATCCGTATCACCGAAATAGTAAAAAGGATTAAAATAACTCAATTTATAAGAACTTGTTCCGCCATCGGCTAAAAATTCCTGATCATACAAACTTTCTATTGCAGACTCGGTATCTTGACCGGCCTGATCCAAACTAACATCATCAGAATATTTTTGTGGTAAACTTTTTATTTTTGTAACATTGGGAAAAACAGAAGCCAACTCATTTTTAAAAAGATTAGTAAAAATATCTAAAGTATTATCAATATCACCATATTCTGTTATATTGTCCGAAACACCAGATACTCCGACCGATTGCGACAACCAATTATAATACAACTCCAAAAATCTTACAAATTTACTATATTCTTCATCAGAAGAAATATAATCAGGAAGTTGTGATTTTATATGCGAAGCAATATTTTTGATATTATTATTATTCATTTTTAGTACCCACCACCCGAACTACCACCACTATAACTACCACCAGAGTTACCACCAGAACTTCCGCCCGAGACTCCCGATGATCCGCCAGAAGAAGGAGTATCCGCATAAACTCTTGTGATGGAGGATTGCGTTGTTCCGGTTGTCAAATTAGCTGTCGTCCCATTATATGTTGTTGAAGTATTTCTGGAAACAACAACCCTTTGCGAAGAAATGTCATAATTTTCATTAAAATCATCAGTGTCTTCCAACATCGTTACAGTCAATTCGTTAATATCTATGTCAATTATTTGATTTCTCACAGGGAAAATATCCATTGATGAGGGTACTGCTGTAATACCAAAAACATCATTACCTACAATTGAAGTGATATTTAAGTCTGGAATTATAATTTGTCCAGTATCATAATCAATAGTTCCAGAAGAAACATTTGTGTATACTTTTACAGATGCGGAATTATTTGTGTAAAATCTAATATTACCAAGGCCGTCGTCATCTGCATAGTAACTTCCTTCCAATCCATTAATATTAAATCCCAAAGATGATATAGAGTTTGGCAAAATACTATTGCTAAAATTGAAAGTATAATTTGCAGAATTGTTCAAAATAACATCTTTTTCATTTATCATACGAATATTTGTAATGTTGTTCGTTATAGATTCATCTGTCTGGTCGATAGTCGCAAGAAACTGTGAATATCTAAAATAGCTATTGAAATCTTGTAAAAATTTCAAATTATATTCAGAAATAGAATTTTTTACCATAGTTAATAATTCTGCCGAACTTAATAGAGTAGACTCATTATCAAATTTGACTTGAGTATCTACTTTTAATTTTATAAAGTCTGGATCTACGATTTCTGGTTTCAATGTCAGTACAGAATAATTTGATACTAAACTGGATCTGATGGCATTTTTATCTTGCAAGGATAGGTAATATCCAGAGTTCGGTTTGATGCTAATAAACACCGTGCCATATTGTGCAGGGAAATTATCTTCTCCGCCCCAGACATTTATTGAACTAGCCTGAGGATAAATTTTTGGAATTATGGTCATATAATCTCTAGCAGTCACACACCTGTTCTGTCCTTCGAAAGTTCTTGGCGCATAAAATTTTATAGAATCTATAGATTCTTTGTCGGCTCCGCCGGCAGTAGATCCTATAATTGATAAATTTTGAAGCAAATCTGTGGGTCTAACATTATCTCTAGTGGATATTAATCTCATATCACCCGTCATCCCATTTGCTTCAGCACCATAAGTTGTAAGATAATTCAATGTTACAATATTACCACTGTCAACGGATTTTCCTAAAACGCCATCACCAAAAATTATCTCATATCTACCATCATATGATTCTTGCAGAAAAAATGTTTCTGATAAACTATTCAGTGACATTGTATCTGTATTTAATTTATATTCTGTAAGACTAGTACTTTCTACATTGGGCGTCACAAATACACGAATTGTATCAGTATCCACATTTGCATTAGACAATATAAATTTTTGATTTGGATCGGTCATATCGACATAATAATTTTCTGTGACCGGAATTCCTTGAATTAAAGCCAAATCAAAAATTTCATATACATGTTTCCATTTATTGTTGGCAACAGCAACAGGAGCATAAGATCTATTTACAATTCTAGTTTCTATGGGAGTAAATTTATATTCATCGTTTGTTTGAGAATTTCTTTTAGAAAAAACATAATTTCTATCTATAGTAATATCATTATATTTAGCATCGTCGGGAGAATCCGAAATAATTTCAAATGCACAGGTGATGTTGCATTTCGTAGACTTATTGGATGAAGGTGTATATCCTAACATTTTCGCTTTCGAAACAACATTATCGCGCAACCTTGCAGTGTCCAAAAACATTTCATTTGATATCATGTTTAAATAAAACGAATTATAATAAGTATTATAACTTAAAATATCGGTCAGCGTTGACAGGCCCGAACCTTCAAAATCATAATCTGCAAAAGTTGGATCACTTTTCATATATGTTTTTATATTAGATTTAATATTTTCAAAATCTAACTCGGAAATTTGAATATTTTTTGCCATTTTATTTTACTCTTTTGATGCCTAAAGTGTATGTTATCGTTTCTTCTACAGGTGGAATCGTATATTCTATAGTCACATTTAATTCATTTCTATCAATACTAGCATTTCTTTGATTTTTATCTTCGCCCAATGATACATTCAAAACTCTAATTCTGGGTTCGTAGTTTTTCAATGCAATAATTATACTCTGCCTTATATTTATGGCCCGGGCCGAAGAAAATTTATTCGTACTGTTAAAATCTGTACTCAAATCAAACAAAGATTCATAAAGACTACCACCAAATAACCTATCAAATCTTCTTTCTTTTTTTGAAGTCAAAAGAATATTAGAAATGCTCTGTTCTATAGATGGAAATCTATTTAAATTTGGTCTGTCGATTTTCATAACAATATCGCCACCGTTTGAAAGTCCATTTGGAACTTTTGTCATTTTTAGATCAAAATCTTTATTTGTTACTAAGTTTGTGTTATATGCCATTTTTGGTTTCCTACGGATTTAAGTCTATTCTTGGAGCTTTGATAGTGGTATTGCCGCCACTCTTAGAATCTATAGTTCCGCCAACATCTATATTGACTTTTCCTGCAATTTTTACATTTACGTCTGCGTCTACAACTAAATTCATAGTACCCCTGACGTATATACTGTCATCGCCTAAAATTAATTCATAATTATTTTTTACAACCTTGATCACCTTTGTACCATCCGGATGAATCTCTTCAAAAGTTCCTGTCCTATGATAAGTATGTATTCTTTCTGCGTTTGGCGTGTCATCGAATTCTTGAATATGACCAGATTCTGTGAAAAGAACTTTGTTGTGTGGATATTCTGCTGCGAAAGGATTGCCGGGTTCTTGAAATAATTCAGTAGTAATCTGACTATTCATCTTTTCTGTTACTGAATGGGGTTTAGGACCTTGTGAGGCACCGCCTGATTGTGTGGGTGCAGTTGAATACCCGTCTGTAGTTGTTTCTCCAGCCGCCTCTTGGGCCGCGTTCTGAGTGTTTTTAGAAGCTTCTTGGAATTCATCCGGAGCAACTTCCCATGTAACAGTTCCATCCTTCAGATTCGAATTACTAGGTCCATTGCCAGAATTTGATGATTTGCCGGATTGGGTTGCTCTGAATACTTTTTGCTCGACATACTGACCATCATCTTTACTATTTAATAATCTTCGAGCATTTGCTTCGTGGCCGTCCATTTGATTATTTACTTTATCTCTAACACTTCCCTTGGCGCCGCCAGCACCCGCATCCGATCTTCCATAATATTTTTCCCCAACACCGCCTGCATTAATAGCAGAATAAATTTCTAATCTACCCATACCATTTTTAACACCATGAGCTCTTAAATATCTTACGACCGCTCCGTTGGGGCCGAGTTGTGTGTCAATCGCAGTTTGTTCTGTGCTGAAATCAACTCCATATTGTTTTGCCTGTGGTTCACCAAATTGTATTACGCCCCTGTGTTGACCCCACTTAGTAGTCGGGCCCTTGCGTCTGGCATCCCATCTACCACCCATTTCGTAAGACATAACTGTACCGAAATCCAATGCACTACATTGCATGGCGGCCGCAGCTGCGATGATACCAGTTCTATATGTGTATGGTGGTTGACTGCCAATTTGGTTTGCAAGTAATTTGGGCGATCTTACCATATCTCCATCAATATAATCTTTTGATGAATCCCATTCAGTAACATCCAATTCTGGTTTAACAGATTTATTTGGAACTGGTGACTGATTTGGATTGTCATATCCTTTAGATGTAGATGAATCGGTTTGCGATGGGCCACTTTGAGGTGTTTGTCCAGAATACTTAGAAGATGGATTAGAATTTGTTCCAGATGATGTGGGGCCGTCTTGACTACCTGTTTCTGGATCTGGTACAATACCATTTCTCTTTAATTTTACTGTACCGCGCTCAGCTGTAGCCATGCTAAAGTGCATGGCGTCTTTCGAACTTGTCCAATCACCACCCCAACCCAAACCATATTTTTTTGCCATCGCAGAAGTATTTTTCGGCATGTCTGTGATGAAAGTACTCCCATAGGGATTTTCTTTCGGATTAATATCTATGGATGCGCCAGAGGCGTGATATGACCACTTACCATTACCAGCTGCAGATTTTCTATGCACATACCCACCAAGACTGTAGATAGTATATCCATTGGGGTGATTTGGAGCGGGAGTTTTTTCAAATTCATTTATAAAATTTTGAAAATTCTTTGCAAAAATAGTTGCAACATATGTACTTTTTCCATTTTTTGAAGTAATCTTAGTCAGTCGTTTTTTGTTTACCTCATCAGAAGGCGTACCGGACTGATCTATAGATCTTTCGCCGTCACCGGAAGAATTATCAGAACCGGCCGGACTCGTTGATTGTTCTGGAACTCCAGCTCCAGTAGCAAGTTTATTCACGTCTGATTCGCCCGTTACAGAGGCGCCAGGCAAAATTTCTTGTTCGCTGGGATAACTACCATCTGGAGCTCCTACCCCAGCGGGCCCGGGCTTACCATTAATCGTTCCCCATATGATAGGATCTTGGGCATTCTCACCATCTCGGAAAAATCCCATTACCCATGTGCCGGGCAATGCTCCTGTCGGCGATTGTCCAATACCAGCTATAGATGCACTAGTGATAGGCATTAATGGAGAAGCCCACGGCAAATTATCTGTTGGGATTTTAGCTCTATCATCACTATGATATCCAAAAATTCTAACACGAACTCGGCCCAAAGCTTCAGGATCATTTACAGCTTCAATAATTCCTTGCCACCAAATGAGACCATCTCTTCCACTAAACATATTCATTGTGCATTACCTTTGATTACAGGAATTGGAGCAGGCAATTCATCATTAAAACTATCTTTGACCAATTCCATATCAGTGACGTATCTATCATTTGACAATCTATGACAGATTGCACATATTAGATATTTGCCGCTATAATATTTATCTTCCCAATCCTCTTTCATGTCAATTCTGGAAAAAATGGGCAAAGACAATTCTACCATATCGCCCACAGACAAGTCACTATCGCCAAAAACTGTTATCGAACATTTTATGTTATTAATAAGTTGCAAGAAAAACTTTCTTTGTAGAAATATTTTTTCTTGGTTAAACATAGGCCGGTCGGTCTTGACTTCTATTTCTGGTAAAATATATTCAGTTTTAGGTTTGTATTGTATACCCTGTTCAGTAATATCAAATATTGGCCCATCAGGATCTTCATACTCATTCATACCCTCTTTTTGATTCATATATTTGTAGTCTTTGGAATTTTCCCAAAAAGAGTGTTCATGAACTTTTTTAGTTTTAGTCACAAAGTCTATAGTTGTCAATTTAGAATTGTAAAGTCCCTTTGCGATGTTATCCAAAACTTGAAAATTCGAATTAAAACTATATTGGATCGCTTTTTTGTTTTCAAAATTACTGTCGACCGGACTACTACCCTCATCTCCAACTCCGGCATTTTTAAATCTGCCAAGGTTAAATTTGTTTTTAGGCTCTTCTTGCGTCAACATTTCAATCGGTTTCATAACATACGATTTGGAATTTTCGAAAAAGATGTAAGATGAACTTTTATATGTATCATGGAAAGCTCTTTCTGTCAAGTAAGAACAGGCCCGCATTGGAGTCATATTTGGTATTATGATGCCAATTTCATTATCGTATAAATCACTACTAGGTTCATAATCAAATTCTTTTTCAGAAGATAATCTTTCGAAACATTTTTGAGCAATATCTGTCGCACTTCCCTCAAAATATTCAGAAATCTTTTCTTCGTAGTTCATTATTAAGTCTATAGAGGATAATTCCAAGTTATAATTTTGAACTGATGCATCACTTTCTAAATCAGTAATTTTACTAATTATGAATTTTTTTGTAATAGGTTCTTCTAATCCTCTAGTCACAAAAGAAATATCAACAGTTTCTTGTCCTATTATCGGCATAAAATTCAAAATGCCCTCAGCGTCCGAAAGTGATATTGTTGCCGTCATTGTAGGAGAAAACAAATCTTCATATATTCTCAAAGATGAAAAGCTGCCACTAGATGCAATATCCAATTCAAATCCATTGTGAGATGTAATTTTTAATTCTAGTAATTCATAATCACCAGATTTTGCAGTTGTATCAACCATTATTTAACGACCTTTTCCCAATCTTTTAAGAAATCTTCTAATAATTGAGGTTTCATAATTTTAATTTTTCTATTCTTTTCATTCAACTCTTCTTCATATTCATATTTGGATTGCATTGTATATGCAACTCTTTTGTCTGGGTGCATTAAAGAATATGTTTCGGCCGAAATTTCAAACCCATCTATTGTATGAAAAAACCTGTGCGGTGTTTGTTGCGACACAGTAGAAGCTAATTGTCTAAAACCTTTCGGTAACAAATTCCAACCAGATAAAAAGTTATCCACATTGTTTTCGAAATATTTACCATTCCAATAATAAAGATCATCGTCAACCTTCGCAACTTTTCCCATTACACGACCGTTTGATCTCTGTAAACTGTTTGTATCATTAGTTTGGAAATAAGAGTTTATTTTCATATCCTTTGTATTAATAATTCCTCGCATACTAGGATTCGATGTAGAATTATAATATAGTCTATTTGGAGCATTTTTAGGAACATGGAAAGTAATTTTTTGGCCAATCTGTTTTCCTGTATTATCAAGTAAAGGTGCGTCTACTATACCTTCGCTGTATTTTCCATAATACTGTCCTTCTTTCCAGTTTTTTAATGAACCATCAGCATTGACTTCGCCATCCGTAGTGATATAAAAAGATTGGTTATGTGCTCCAAAAATGTTAAATGTATATATTGTGCCTCTATCCAATGTCAGTTGTGGATTTTTTGTTCTGATTAACCTATTACTAGAAATCATCCAGCTATCAGAGTTATATAGTGTATTTGGTTGTACCTGATAAACCATTGGAATAGGTTTCGGGACTCCTATGCCTATATCATCCCATACATTATCAGATGCGTTCCACTGCAAAGATCTATTCGTATCTTCCGTATATATTAATTCGCCATCATATTTTCCAACAAATGGCACTTTTGGCAAAGAATTGACTCTCTTAAAGTCCATTACACTTATTGGAATATATTTACTCTGAATATAACTAAAAAAGGTATTATCATCTTTAGGCAATTCAGAGTAAATATCTTTGATCTCATTATACAACAAAATGACCCAAGACAACTTAGCGTTATCATAATAAAATTCTGCAAGATCTTCGATAGTCTCTGTCGATTTAATAGTGTGGTAAAAATAAAAATTAGAATTGTTTCTATAAGAATCTATCGTATAAGCATGTCTAAAAATATTTTTTGCGAGCACGGGCCTATTTTTCAAATCTATATCATACAAAATGTTAGGAATTTTATTAAACATCTTAATACCCTTCTAAAGCGTCTGTTTTCGTAACAAGTTGTACTTCTTGGAATTCTAGATTCAAACCAACTACCGATGGCGCAGAATCGCCATAATTATCTGCTTGAAGCATTGCAAATTGTCCTTCGCCCCCATACTCAACATCACAAGTCGTGCAAACTGCCGGTTTTATCTTATTCAAAAATTCTGTCGGGTTTCCATCTATCATATATTTTATCTCAAAATAATTTGGAGTGTGAAATTTGTTACCCGATACTGTCAATGATGGCAACATTTGTGATCTAAACCATCGAATCATATCTCTAATCATTACAGATTCTTCTTGACTTTTTGGCAAAAACTGATATGCATATGAAAATGTTCTAAATTCAACACCCTTAAACAAAACATGACGGTTCGCAGAACCAACACCAGCGCCGATAGCTTGTTGGCCAACTTGTAGGGCTTCTACCTGTTCTGTAGCGGAAAGAACCAAGTCTTTTGTGCCTCCCAAAACATTACTGAAAAGACTGCCGATGCCGCCAATATCCATACCGCCGGTATCAGTATTATCTAATCTATTAGAGGCCAGACTCGTCGCTGTGCCACCGCTTGTTCCTTCAAAATTACTTTTAGATTGCATTGACAATTTTTCTGGAATATACAACATCGCACAACCTTCGTGTGACAAATTGCCTGCTTGAGCAAAATTTCCAGTGCCCTGACCCTCACCCATACCACTATACGCAGCAGATTGTGCTGTTCCAGTATTTGTTCCTCGAGTGACTGAGGTTTGGTTTCTTTGTATTTGAGCTCTACTCTTGGTATTTGTCTGAACTTTGGTATAACCAGCGACACCATTAGAATATGCATTAAATTCTATCCAATCGTTAGTACCGACTTCTCCCAAACTGGATGGATACATAAAATCATTTTTCGATGCCATCTTTAAAAAACTCCTAAATAGTTAAATATATTTATAAAGGTTTTTTTTAATGAAATGAAAAGATTTACATATAAGGGAAAATATAATCCAGAACACCCAAAAAAATATATCGGAAATGTTAAAAATATCGTTTATCGGTCTATGTGGGAACGAAGATTTATGAAATATTGTGACACAAATATTAATGTATTGAAGTGGTCAAGCGAAGAATTAGTGATACCATATTTTTCGCCAGTTGATAGGAAAATGCATAGATATTATCCAGACTTTTTGATAACAGTATCTAATAAAGATGGAATACATAAAACAATAGTGGTAGAAGTAAAACCAAAAAGAGAATGTAAAGCACCAAAAAAGAAAACAAAAATAACTCCCAGATATCTAACCGAAATGAAAACATGGAGCGTCAACGAAGCAAAGTGGAAATATGCAAAAGAATTTTGTAAAGATAGAGGATGGGAATTTAAGATTGTAACAGAGGACCATGTAGGAAGATAATGTCAGTAAATTTTACACCACTATTAAAAAGATTAGCGGCAAAGGGCGTGAAACCCAATACGACCGCAGCCAGAGAATGGTTTCGCAAAAAAGTGCGAGATACTAGGATAAACAGACAGAAGCTTATGAGCGCGTCTGACAGAGCTGCATCTATGCCTAGAACTGGATTCATGTATTGTTATTCTTATGATCCAAAACACAAAAAGAAATTAGAATATTATGATGAATTTCCATTGATATTTGTGGTAGAGCCGGCAAAAGGTGGATTTATAGGAATCAATTTACATTATGTTTCCCCTAGAAATAGAATAATTATAATGGATGCTCTCACTCGAATCACCACAGACAAAAAATATAATTCACAAACAAAACTGGCAATGTCCTATAATATTTTGAAAAGTCTGTCTAAATACAATATGATACAACCATGTCTAAAAAGATATCTGTATAGTCAAGTGAAATCTAATTTTGTAAAAATAGACGCAAACGAATGGGACATTGCATTATTTCTGCCTGTTCAAAAATTTAGAAAGGCGCCCGCATCACAAGTTTGGTCTGAGAGCGCAAGGAGAAGTTAAATGGCTAATGTACAAGATTTTGTTTCAGAAATTTCACAATCTGGGATTACGAAAGCAAACCGATATGAATTAGTATTTACGGCGCCCAGTATGAAAAATTTGGTAACTGCCGGAGACAACACAAAAATTCAAAATTCATTAAGATATAGAGTTGCATCAGTTTCCTTACCTAGTAAATCTCTTGCCACGACTGAAACAAAAATATACGGGCCCGTAAGAAAAGCACCATACACCACAACATACGAAGATTTGAACATCAGTATATATTTAAGCGAAGATTTATCAGAAAGATCATTTTTCGAAGATTGGATGCATTATGTAATTGATTATGATACGAATAGAGTTAGATATTTCAAAGATTATTCTTCTAGCGATTTGAAACTAATAACATATAGCGAATCTGGGCAAAAAACACACGAATTCGAATTTGAAGGAGCTTATCCAATTTCTATAGGCGAAATTCAATATGCATATGCAAATGATGATCTCGCACAAATTCAAATAGGAATTGCATATAGAAGATATATATCAACAGATTCCAAATCAAGAAAAAATAGTAAATCCGAAAGAGAACAAAAAAATAAAATCGACTCTGTCTTGGGGAGAGGCGCGTATGGTAATACTGGCTCAAGGGCAAATACTTTCCTCGGACTATAAATCAAGATAAATAATTAAAAATGAATTGAAAAGGCAAATTATGTTACCACGAATAGATATACCGACATATGATATAGAATTACCGTCAACAAAAACAAATTATAAATTTCGACCCTTTTTGATAAAAGAAGAGAAAATTCTGTTGATGGCCCAAACGGGCGATGATATGAATGAAAAAATTGAAGCAGTCAAACAGATTATTCGAAACTGTATAATTCAAGATATAGATGTAGAATCATTATCGACATTTGATATAGAATATATTTTCATAAAACTGAGGGCAAAATCAATAGGAAATGTTCTCAATTTGAGTTATACGCATACAGGGTGTCCGGAGGAAAAGGGAGAATCTACAGAGATACCATTTGTTTTAGATTTGGAAAATGTTGAGGTTTCCTATGCTAATGGCGATCACCATTCTAATAAAATACAATTGACAGAAGATATTGGAATGATGATGAAATACCCTAATTTTGAAATAATGAATCAAATGGGCCAAAGCGAAAGTTTTGAAGATATTGTCGGTGTTGTCAGTAGTTGTATTGAAATAATTTATCAGGGCGATGAGGTTTTTAATACATCCGATCACCCAATATCAGAAGTAATGGATTTTGTAGAAAGTTTGACACAGGATCAATTTGAAAAAATAAATAAATTTTTTGAAGATATGCCCGAAGCAGAAGCCGAATGTCAAGTCAAATGTAAAAAATGTGGATTCGAAAAGACAGTGAGGGTGAAAGGAATCACCGATTTTTTTTCATAGGCCTTAGTCATGAATCCCTAGTGACTATGTATAGAAATAATTTTGCATTAATGCAACATCATAAATACAGTTTAACAGAACTAGAAAATATGATACCGTGGGAAAGAGAAATATATATTGGTTTATTAATGGAATATGTGAAAGAGGAAGAAAACAAAAGATAATAATCAATAAGGAAAAATTTCGATGGAAAAACAACTAGAAAAAGACTCCAAATATGCATACTTGGATAGAGACCATGATGGTGTAGTTAGTGATGAGGAAATGGCAATGGAAAAACAAATGATAGAATTGGCCGACATGAAATCGAACGTGGAAAATGAAGATAAGAAACAAGACGCCCAAAGACACATGGCATGGTTCGCTCTCTTTGGTATGTTATTATATCCCTTTGCAGTAGTTATTGCAGAATTAATAGGACTTGTCAAGGCAAGCTCAATTCTGGGAGATATGGCCCCAACATATTTTGTGTCGGTTGCTGCAATAGTCGCAGCATTCTATGCGAAAGAAGTAATGGGTAAAAAGTAAAATGGTTGCTACAATTGCTGAAAATCTTAGAAGACAAAACGGTGCAATAAATGAAAATTTATTGCAACAATTTCGTAACGCAGAAGAAAATATTTCTGGGGATGCTGGAACTCGAGCAGCGTTCAAACAGTTACAAGAAATTATGTCAGACAGGAATGACAACTCTATAGAATCAAATAAACTCGCAAAACAAAGATTAGAGTTTATGGAAAAACAAATAAAGAATAATCGAAATCTGAATGATGAAGATAGAGGATATTTTGAGCAATTAATCAAACAGAGCAAAATGAGTGCTGAGGCAAATTTAGGACTCAAAAAGAAGGCCGGAGAACTTGCAAGTGTGGGACTCGAAAAGGGTATAGATTCTATTGGCGGCGCCATAGCAGGAACATTATCTAGTAGTCCACTCTTAGCGTTAGGGGTGAACGCAATCGGCGGCAAACTTGGAGAAATGCGCCAACAAAGAAAACAAAACAAAGCAGAGTCAGAACAAAAAGCTAAACAAGCAGAAGATGATGCAATACAAGAACAAAGAGAAGTAGACTTTCTAAAAACAAAAATTCGAAACGAAGATATATTAGCAGATGTAGAGAAAGAAGCGGCATTTAGTGCGCTCGAAACAGAAGAGGAACGGGCCGCATTTCTGGACAGACAAAAAGAGGCCTTTGTAAGACAAAAGAAATCTGATAAACTGAAATCAGATGCAGCGGCCGCGTCTGCAAAGGAAGAAAAAGATCTAAGAGATAAATTTGGATTAGATAACATCACATCCCGTTCTGATGACAATACCGGCGGATCTTTGGATATAGAAAGAGAAAGAGAATCTGCTCGGATTGCAACTAGGTCTGCCGAAGGCGATGAAGATGGATTAATAAGTGTAGATAAGATAGAGAAAAAATTAGACGAAATCAAAAATGTATTAGAATATGCTCTTATAGACAACCCACCATATCTAAAACATGTCCAAGACGGTGTTGGCAATCTAGTGGAAGTCGCAGAAGACGATAGCCCAAGTTCGTTAGAAATAGAAAATAAAAGAGAAGAGTCAAGACACAACAAAAAATTATTGAAACTATTAGGTGCTGCTAGTGTTGGCAAAGGGGGCGGTTTATCAGGAGAAAAATCGGAAGGCGATTCTGGGTTCATGAGTACGGCATTAGCTTCTATTGCAAGTATCGGTGGAATGGCAGCAATTGGTAAAATGATAATGAAATTTTTACCAAGACTCGCAACCATGCTTGGTGGCGCCGGCATGTTGGGACAAATCGGTGGGTTGTTTGGTATTAATAGCGAAACATTAGATGATGCAAAATTTTCCAGAGATCGCAAAGAGGCTGAAAAAGAAAATAAAAGATTCAAAAGAAAACAAAATCAGAATAACGCTAGGAAATCTGGCAAATTTGGAAATATGTTTAAAAATGCAAAAGGTATTGCGGGTAGTGCATTGTCTAAAGCAGCCCCGTTTGCGAGAGGTGCTTTGGGACTGACAGCATCTTTGCCGTTCACAGCTGCGGCTGCAATTATGACTCCAACTCAAATGGCGGATGGCACAAAACCTATAGACATTGGGCCCGATGAATTAGCACAAATCAAAGAGAACGAAAAATTAATATCATCAGAGAATAGTAAAGTTAAAAACACAGCAGTAAACAATTTAAGTGCAAATACTAATGCAGCTCCAAGTTTGAAACCATCCGTAGGAGTACCACCGATAAATCCTGCAAACACAAAACTAGGTGGTGCTGCAAAAGTTTTAAACAAGAAACTATTAACAAAATCTACAGGAAAAGCAGTCGGCAAATTAATGGTAAAACAAATACCTTTAATTGGCGCATTTGCCGGGGCGGGGTTTGCATTAGATAAATTGTGGAGAGGTGATTGGGCCGGCGGGTTGACTGAGGCAGTAGGAATAGCGGGCCCGTCTTTAGCTGGATTGCCCGCAGATTTGGCCGCAATGGCACAAGAAGTATACAACGATATGTTTGGAACAAACGAAAATCCATTCCCCTTTGCGAGAGATCTTAAAGAAGGCGGAGGCGGTTTTAAATCTGCATATGATCAAATAATGACAGCAGTTAAAGATGCATATAAAACTGCCAGAGACAAATTGGTAGGCAAAGCAGAAGACCAAGAAGAAAAAACAATCCTAAAACCAAAAGTAAGAAAAGAAGAAATGTCAATGTCTGGTGTATCAGCTGCTTCGGGCGATACAAGAGCACCAACAACCGCAAGTAATACCGATGCGAACCCAGCCAAAAAGTTTACTGCACTAGTAAAAGGGAAGCCGGGCGAGCCCTTGCGGCGATTGACCAGAGACGAAGTAGAACAGGGTTTCCAAGATGGAACCATTGGGTTGCGCGATACGAGGAGGGCTTTGAAAATAATATCCGCCAAGGAAGATAGAGAATCCGTTTCTCCATCAAAAAGTCAAGTTGTAACAAAACTCAATACCGCAAATTCGTTAAAAGATAATGCCTTGAAAAAACAAGACCAAACAACTAATGCAGTTGCATTTGCAAATAATGGTAATACTACAATGAATAACTCTGGTAATACTAATGTGGTGAATAATAACAACAGACCTAGTAGTGTGCGGAATCCTGATAGTTCCGCACAATCTGTTGCTTATGCAAATGGGTTGGGCTCAAATATTAATTGGTAGTTTTTTCTCTAATATCAGATAATTCTAACATAAGTTTTTTTGCTTCT